>Ga0304729_1000100_pt1 | contig 56443 bp, 56 predicted proteins | sample C_131016_MF_Meta_FD_190475 | JGI IMG/M metagenome (GOLD analysis project Ga0304729, IMG submission 190475) | Freshwater microbial communities from Lake Croche, Canada to study carbon cycling - C_131016_MF_MetaG (v2) (version 2) | ecosystem: Environmental > Aquatic > Freshwater > Lake | place... | reverse complement strand
GGATAGAAGAGCGCGAGTGCGGTGAGTACGCCGACCACACCCGCCGCGATCCATGCTCCCTGCCAGAGCGGAATCGTCGTGTCATTGACAGTCGAGACTCCCTTGTCGAAGCCGAGCCCGGAAATATTCTTTGACTGGCAGCCAGTGAGCAGAAGGGCTACTCCCGAGAGAGCAGCTAGAAGCCCGGCCTTTTTCGCTGAAGAAGAGCGCATACGCATGATGGAAGTTTATCGGTGGAACTCGCACTTCGCGCCCGGCGGGGGTAGCGTTCGAAGTATGGGTTCAGTCACAGGAAATTTCACCAGTGAATCAGCCCTGCACCCTGCCGCAAGGACGGTCTTCCTTGACGCAATCGATAAAGGCTGGGCAGACCCCGCCAAACTCCATAGCCACTCCAGGGAGCTCGACCACCTGCTCAATGAGTCTAAAGCGCTCTTTGCGAAGCATCTGGGGGTCGACCCATCGGCGCTCTCCTTCCTTGGCGAGCCATCTCTGGGTCACTTCATCGCCATTTCAGGGCTGACACTTGCCCAACCTGCGCCACGGCACTTCTTCCCATCCACTTCACGTCAAGAGGTTTTGGAGGTTGTGGGATCCCATCCTGGCTCGACTGCGCTCGCCGTGGATCTTGATGGTTCTTACTCGATTCCCGTCGGCGCACAAGATGATCTTCTGGTTCTTCATACGGTCAACGGTGAGACTGGGGCAATCTCCCCGGACACTTCTGATTTCAATGGTCGGATCTTTGTCGATGCCACCGCCTCACCGCTTCAACCGCTTCCTGCAAATTGGAGCGTCGCGCTATGGGATTCACGGTCCTGGAATGGGCCAAGTGGTCTTGGCATTATTGCGATTCGCGATGCGGGTGGATGGGTGAACCCACTGCCCCATCTAGATCATCGGGTGGTTCCTGGAGGTTTCAATCCTGCCCTCGCCATCGCAAGCGCTGTTGCACTCGATGCCTTCGTGAAAGATTTCGCAGCAAATCAAGCAGCAACACGTCGATTCAACGAGATGATCCGACGATTTGTCACAGATGAAATCGGCGAGGTCGATATCGCATCACCAGAGACCGCACGACCAGAATTTCTCTCCTTCTCATTTCTTTATGTTGACGCCCTACAACTCGTCGACATGATGAATCGTCGCGGTTTTGCTATCGACTCTGGTTCTGCATGCACTAGCGCCAATCTTGAGCCAAGTCACGTCCTTGCTGCGATGGGCCGCCTCACACATGGCAATGTGCGAATTCGCCTTCACTTGAATGTCGTGGAGTCAGAGATTCATTCATTGCTCGCAGCTCTCAAAGCGTGCGTCGAGGAATTGCGAGAGACGAGATGACTCACGTTGACGCGCTAGGCAAACGATGCCCGCTGCCCATCATCATGATTGCTAAAGCCATTAGAACAAGTCAAAGTGGAGAAGTTCTGACACTATCCAGTGACGACCCAGCGACGTGGCCTGATCTTCAAGCTTGGGGGCGCCTAACTGGCAAGGTGGTTAAGCGACTCGAAGCGACTCGCTTCGAAGTGACCGCTTAGTCAGCGAGCGTTGTTAGTTAAATGAATCGCCGCAGGCGCATGAACCCTGGGCATTTGGATTATCGATTGTGAAGCCCTGCTTCTCGATCGTATCCACGAAATCAATGGATGCACCCATAAGGTATGGAGTGCTCATCTTGTCGGTCACGACACTGACTGCACCGAAAGTTACGACGGTATCGCCATCAAGTGCGCGGTCATCGAAGTAGAGCTGGTAACGAAGACCAGAACATCCACCTGGCTGTACTGCTACGCGCAACGAAAGGTCTGTGCGACCTTCCTGCTCGAGTAGCGCTTGAACTTTCTGTGCAGCTACATCGGTGAGGAGGATTCCAGTTGCAGTGCTCTGGATGGTGATGTCGGTTGAAGTCTCTGTGCTCATAACGAGAACTTTACCTCCTTTCGCTCTACTCCGCCCCGCCAGCCTCTGCTCGGGTCGCGCCAAACCTTTATGATGCGGATATGGCTAATACCCCGCTCGTCGATCTGCTTCTGATGGGCCGAGAGCGCGACCTCTCTAGTGAACGCGGCGTATCCTGCGATGGCGATCTTCCGGCTGCAAGCGATCCAGATCTCGTAGCCCGCGCGGTTGCAGCAAGGGCCGCCTTGGGTTCTCGGGCGATGATCTTGGGCCACCACTACCAACGCGATGAAGTGATCGCCTTTGCCGATATCACTGGAGATTCTTTTAAATTAGCGCAAGCTGCCGCATCTAATCCCGAGGCAGAGTTCGTCATCTTCTGTGGTGTCCACTTTATGGCCGAGAGTGCTGACGTCCTCACTACCGAGCGTCAGAAGGTAATCCTTCCTGATCTCGCTGCTGGTTGTTCAATGGCCGATATGGCTGCTGTAAATCAAGTGAATGCTGCTTGGAAAGAATTTGAACGAATCGGTATTGCAACAAAGACGATCCCGGTTACTTACATGAACTCCTCTGCTGCCATCAAGGCCTTCACTGGCGAACATGGTGGAACTGTCTGCACCTCTTCGAATGCCGAGCGGGCAATGAGCTGGGCACTTGAGCAAGGCGAGAAGATCTTCTTCCTTCCCGATCAACACCTGGGTCGCAATACTGCAGTTCTCAAGCTTGGGCTTTCACTCAGTGATTGTGTTATCTGGAACCCATGGAAGCCAAATGGCGGTCTCACAGATCAAGAGATTCTCAATGCAAAGATCATTCTTTGGCGTGGACACTGTTCTGTTCATGGCCGCTTCTCCTTGCAAAATGTGAGGGATGTTCGCGAACGCATTCCGGGCGTAAACGTCCTCGTTCACCCCGAGTGCCAGCATGATGTCGTTTCAAGTGCCGATCTCGTTGGAAGCACCGAATTCATCATCGAGACCATTCGTAAATCTGCTCCTGGTTCAAAATGGGCAATAGGTACCGAGCTCAACCTCGTTCAACGGCTGGCCAACGAATTTAGTGACCGAGAGATCGTCTTCCTCGATAAGACCGTCTGCTACTGCTCGACGATGAATCGAATTGACCTGCCACACCTGGTATGGGCCATGGAGACGCTTCTCACTGGCCGGGTCGTGAACCAGATCAGCGTGGACCCAACCGTTGCCCACTTCTCACGAGTTGCACTCGAGCGAATGCTGGCTCTACCGTAACCTCATGAGCGAGAACACAGATAATAAAAAGGGCCGAGCTACTCCTAAGCGCAAAGAATCAGAAGCGCGCCTGAAGGTGAACTCCATTGCTCCTTCCACAACGAAGGAGGGCAAGGCTCGTGATCGCGCTCTTGAAAAGAGTCGTCGCGTCGAAGCTCGTGCTGCATATATGCGTGGGGATGAGAATGCTCTTCCTGCGCGCGACCGTGGTCCGGTAAAGCGTTATGTTCGAAACTATATTGATTCTCGTCGCACAATCGGTGAGTACTTCCTGCCCACAATCATGGTTGTTCTCGTGCTTACTGCCATTCCAGTGAAGGTGATTCAACTTCTCGCGATTCTCTTCATGTATGCCGCGATGATCTATTCATTTGTCTCAGCCTTCTTCGTGACTCGCAAGATCAAGAAGTTGGTCGCAGAGAAGTTCCCCAATGAATCACTTAAGGGACTTGGTATGTATGGCTGGCTTCGATCAACGCAGATGCGCCGTATGCGCGCACCTGCACCACAAGTAAAGCGTGGAGATACTTTTTAAGAACCCTTAAGAACCCTTAAGAACGAGGATTTGGGCTCTGTGTCTTAGCAGGATCTCGCTCTGGGAGGTTTCCGAGTGCGACATCAATCGCCTTCATCACTGATGGCTCGAGTTTGATGCCGCTTGCCTTCACATTCTCCTTCACCTGAGAAGGCTTTGTTGCCCCCATGATGACAGATGAGACATTCGGATTCTGGAGAGCCCAAGCAAGAGCGAGTTGTCCGATCGTCAGATCAAGTGATTCTGCGATTGGCTTCAAATTTTGAACTGCAACCAGAACCTCTTCCCGCAACCAACCGGTCATGAAGTTTCCAGATTTGTGACGGGCACGAGAACCAACCGGCGCCTTCTTGCCAGGTAGATACTTTCCAGTGAGGACCCCTTGAGCCATTGGTGACCATACGATCTGACCGATACCTTCGCGCTGACAGAGCGGAACCACTTCACTCTCAATGACACGCCAGAGCATTGAGTATTGAGGTTGGCTTGAGACGAATCGATCGAAATTATTCTCTTTCTGATACTTAATCGCTGCGCCAATCTGATTTGCATCCCACTCAGAAAACCCGATGTAGTTGACCTTGCCCTGGCGAATGAGATCTTCAAATGCGCGAAGTGTCTCCTCGATTGGAGTCTCAACATCAAAGCGATGTGCCTGGTAAAGGTCGATATGGTCTGTATTGAGGCGCTTCAAAGAAGCATGAACAGATTCCATGATGTGCTTGCGCGATAGACCGCGATCGTTCTTGCCAGTGCCAGTCGGGAAGTAGACCTTTGTGAAGAGCTCATAGGATTCGCGGCGAACACCTTTGAGCGCCTTTCCCAGCACAGTCTCAGCCTTTGTGCCGGCGTAGACATCTGCGGTATCAAAGGTTGTGATCCCGGCATCAAGCGCGGCGCGAACGCAACTGATTGCGGCATCCTGCTCAACCTGATTGCCGTGGGTGATCCAATTTCCGTAAGAAATTTCAGAGACATACATTCCGGTCTTACCAAGGCGACGATATTCCATGGGCAAGAGAGTACCCTGAAGATATGAAGTTGCCACTGGTTTTAGGAAGTGCTTTCGCCTTCGCGATCGCTCCCCTGACGGCTATCTCTGCCTGGGCAGATGAAGCCGGGGTCGAGCCGCGCGTATTCGAGGAGCGTCACGGCCTCGAGAGTCTGCCTGTCATTCTCGTCATCTGCGCACTCATCATTGCAGTCGGACTCGCCTATGGAATTGGTCGAAGGTCTCGCAAGTAACTCTCCCCACGTGCTATCTTTTCGCTGCTTGCGAGCCCTCGGGTAAGTAAGCGGTAGATGTGTGAGCGAAGTCCGGTGTAATCCCGGCGCTGTCCCGCAACTGTAAGTATCTCTTCATCCGTGAAGATCCGATATGAGCCAGGTCGCCTCATTCACCTATCAAAGTATCCGACCTCGGAGAAGGGTCGGGCCTTTGGACGAAGAACACGTGATCGAGCGCAAAACTCGTACCGGAAGTTTTCGGGTCAATTGCCCCCTTTCTCCCTCAAAGTATTGAGGGAGTTTTTTAATGAACAGAATGAAGAAATGTCTTGTCATCGTTGTGGGAGTCATCGCGACCGTAACAGCGTTACAACCCACCACAGCTGCTACAAAATATCCATCGCGAATCATCTCGTTATCGCCAAGTGCAACTGAAGATCTCTTTGCGATCGGCGCAGGTAAGCAGGTAGTTGCGGTGGATTCGCTTTCGAACTTTCCAGCAAATGCGCCAATCACCAAGCTAGATGCCTTCACACCTAATGTAGAAGCGATCGCAAAGTACAAGCCAGATCTCGTTATTTTGCAATCTTCTGCCACTAAGGCGCAATCTGTGAAGAGTGCTTTAGAGTCGTTGAAGATCAAGGTTTACTTCGAAGTTACACCTAATGATCTCAATGGTGCATATTCAGAGATCACGGCTCTTGGCCAGGTCACTGGGAGGAGAGTTGAGGCAACAAAGCTCGTTGCCACAATGAAGTCAGCTATTAAGACGGCAATTGCAAAGGGTCGAAAGTCATCCCCACTTGCCATCTTCCATGAAGTTGATAACACGCTCTACTCCGCGACATCAAAGACATTCATCGGCCGTGTCTATGCCGATTTCAATACGACGAATATCGCCGACGCTGCTGATACCGCTGATAGCTATGGCTACCCGCAACTCACCAATGAGTATCTGCTGAAGGCAAACCCTTCAGTGATCTTCTTATCCGATGGTGAGAAGGCCGCGACCGTCGCCGCTCGCGCAGGGTGGAGTTCTATCGACGCCGTTGCCAAGAACCATATCGTTGTCTTGCCAGATGATTTCCCATCACGATGGGGGCCTCGCTTAGTCAATTTCTATCAATTCGTATCAACAACGCTCGCGGCAATTAAGTAGCAAATTCAAAACTTATGAAGAGTAACCAGCGCGAAGTTGCAGGGATCGCTCCAATTTGGAATTGGAAGATCACCTCACTTTGCGCTGCCTTCTTACTTCTAGTCGGGATCGCTGCGATTAGTTTCGGTCCCATTCAAATAAGTTTTGGCAGCATCATAAAGACCCTCTTTGGATTTAAGGGTGGACTTTCGGGCCAAGACCGAACGGTGCTTCTTGACTTGCGCTTGCCTCGTGCTCTCCTTGCAGCTCTTGTCGGGGCTGCACTTGCAACGAGTGGAGCGGTCTATCAATCTGTCTTTAGGAATCCACTTGCAGATCCCTATCTATTAGGAGCTGCAAGTGGTGCGGGTCTAGGTGCAACGATCGCCATCACAAATTCACATGGAAATGTTTATAGCCTTCTTCCCATCTTCTCCTTTATTGGTGGCACGCTCGCCGTTCTCACATCCTTCTTCATCTCTGGAAAATTCTTTGCCGAGCCACAATCACTTCTCCTGAGCGGGATCGCGGTGGGGTCTTTCGCAACAGCGGTGCAGACCTATCTCCAGCAACGACATAGCGCCTCACTTCGACCGGTCTACTCCTGGATCCTTGGAGAGCTCACCTCCGCCAATTGGCAAGTTGTGACCTGGTCCTCGTTCTACATTCTCTCCGCTTTAATCGTTCTGATTTCAGTTTCAAAACAACTCGATGGACTCATGCTCAGCGATGAAGAGTCTTTCTCACTGGGCATCAACCCAAACCGACTTCGCATTATTGCGGTTGCGGCCGCAACGCTTGCAACAGCGACTGCTGTATCTGCCTCGGGCCTGATTGGCTTCGTAGGTATCGTTGTGCCGCACTTAGTTCGAGGTGTGACGCATCGCGTAACCAATCGAAATCTCTTAACGATCGCACTTGCGGGCGCAGCTTTCCTTGTTCTCGCGGATTTGGGAGCACGTACCCTCCTCTCCCCTGCTGAACTTCCGATCGGTGTCATTACCGCCTTTGTGGGAGCACCATTCTTCTTAGTAGTACTACGTCGACGCAGAACGGGAAGCGCATGATTAAGGTATCCGAACTCTCAGTATCGCTATCAGGTCGTGAAATCCTGAGTGATATTTCGTTGACTATTCAAGAGGGCAAATGGAGTTGTCTCGTCGGCCCCAATGGCGCAGGAAAGACAACTTTCCTCAAGGTACTACTCGGCACAGCGTCTTACTCGGGATCGGTTACCGTCAATGGTTCTGAGGTATTCCGCAATCTCACGCGCAACGTCGCCTTTGTTCCACAACAGCCACAGATTCCTCAGGGAATGACAGTCGCTGAATATGTGATGCTCGGCCGCGCAAAGAAGGATGGTTGGGGTAACGAATCAATTCAGAGTCGTACCTTCATCGCCGACATTTTGGCAAAGACTAATCTCTATGGTCTTCAGAAGCAGATGGTCTCTCATCTTTCTGGCGGCGAAATGCAGCGCACCCTTATTGCTCGCGCACTCGCTCAAGAACCAGAGTTGATTCTTTTAGATGAGCCCACAAGTGCGCTTGATCTCCATCACCAGATCGATGTTCTCAATAATCTACAGATCCTCCAGCAGACTGGTGTAACGATTGTTTCAACGATGCATGACATCACACTGGCAGCCATGTATGCCGACCGAATTATCGTGATGCAGAATGGTCGGGTACTCGCCGACGGATCCTCAAGTGAGATCATTCATTCAGCAGAGTTGCGAACTGCCTTCGACGATCGCATCAATGTCTTCACACTCGACTCAGGTCGCCCAGTCGTTATTGCGAAGAAGGATGAGCACTAGCTCTATCTGACATGTGATGGGACGAATGGTGCCTTCACTACTTCAACTGCGCTCAGACGGCCTCGAATATCAATCTCGAGGGTATCGCCGACTTTTACACTCGGTTCGATCAGAGCCAAACCAATTCCTACTTTAAGAGTTGGCGAGAAAGTTCCACTTGTGATGGTTCCAACCTTGGTTCCGTCACGCAACACATCCATGCCGGCGCGAGGAATGCCGCGGTCTAAGGATTTAATCGCGCGAAGTTGTCGCTTCACGCCAGAGTCCTTAAGGGCGACAAGGGCATCCTTACCCATGAAATCTTCTTTGCTGAGTACCACTGCCCAAGCAGCGCCAGCCTCTATAGCTGCAATCTCTTGCGATAGTTCATGGCCATGTAATGGATATCCCATCTCGGTACGGAGAGTATCTCTGGCGCCAAGGCCACAGACCCTTCCGTCAAGAGTGGCGATCTTATCCACGAGCAGATTCCACAGCGCTTCAGACTTCTCCCATGCTGGAACAAGTTCGAATCCATACTCGCCTGTGTAGCCGGTACGACAGATAATCACACTTCCCAAATCCTCGTGACCAGGAATCAAGCCTTCAGTGAAAGCCATGTAATCAAAGTCAACAGTGATTCCAAGCGAAGCGATGACATCCCGTGACTTAGGGCCTTGCAAGGCTAGAACTCCATACTTTTGATGAGCATCCGAAATTGCGACCGTTGATGGTGCGTTCTTTTGAAGTACGGCGAGAACCTCGGCACAATTTGCTGCATTCGGAATGAGAAAGAGATCTTCACCGCCTCGGCGGTAAACAATCAGATCATCAATCACGCCACCGGATTCATTACAGATCAGGTTGTACTGTGCACTGCCGTCATCGATGCGATCGAGATCGTTTGTGAGCATAGAGTTGATATAGGAGAGAGCACCGACTCCCTTCACTTCAATCTTTCCAAGGTGCGAAACATCGAAGAGGCCCACGCGCTCACGAACCGCAGTGTGCTCTGCGATCACTCCCCCAGGTTCACCCGCCCGAGTCCCTTGGGGATACTCGATCGGCATATCCCAGCCACCAAAATCAGCAAGCTTTGCGCCAGCGCTTTGGTGCCAGTCATACAGTGGAGATTTCAGCTCGCTCATGCTCGAAACCTAGCAAAGAGCGAAGAAAAGTCGAGCGGAAAGCGCTCATCAGTGCTTAGATATTGCAATGGCAACCTTAAAGAGCTCATTTAAAAATACATCCGAAAACCTCGTCGTAGGTCTCGCTTCACGTGATGGCGCACTGGTCATTGAGTCAGGGACTCTATCTCTCTCCTCGAAGGCACTCCTTGCGATCCTCGACGATCTCGGGGCTACCGGAAAGCGCGAAGAGATTATCAAGGTACCTGCCCCAGCTGGTTTGAATGCGCGTCTACTCATCTTCACTGGACTCGGAGAGGCCACAAAGGGTTCGGTCTATCCTCACGAAGTTCTCCGTCGCGCTGCCGGTGCTGCTACCCGCGCACTCGCTGGAAAGAAGAACGCTGATTTCGCTCTCCCACACAATGATGATGAGACTTTTGCTGCGATCGCTGAAGGCGTTGGTCTCGCTTCTTACTCATTTATCGAACATCGTGGCGCATCGAAGGCCGATCAAAAGGCGCCGCTAGGCACCGGAACAATCATCTCCAAGAACGCCGAAACTGCTGCCACCAAGGCATCACTTAAGCGAGCGACAGTTCTCTGTAAATATGTCAGCGTTGTCCGCGACCTCGTCAATACCCCGGCAAATCATCTCTCTCCTGTGAACTTCGTATCGAAGATGAAGGCGCTCACAACTTCATTGGGCGTGAAGGTAGAAGTACTCGATGAGAAGGCGCTCAAGTCCAAGGGGTACGGCGGAATTTATTCAGTAGGCCAAGGTTCGGCCAATCCACCACGTCTGCTTCATATCTCTTACTCGCCTGCAAAAGCGAAGAAGCGTTATGCATTTGTCGGAAAGGGAATTACTTTCGATACCGGTGGCTATGCATTGAAGCCAGCCGCTGGCATGGATGCCATGAAGACCGATATGGCTGGCGCAGCATCGATCATCGCGGCAGCGCTGGCGATTGCGGAGTTGAAACTTCCGATTGCAATTAACGCCTACGCCTGCCTTGCTGAAAATATGATTAGTGATAACGCAACGCGTCCTGGTGATGTCATCACAACGTTAAGCGGCAAGACAGTTGAAGTTCTCAATCCAGATGCCGAGGGTCGCCTCGTTATGGCCGATGGACTCACTCGTGCGATTGCTGATGGAAAGAAGTCAGGCGGCCTCGATGGTCTCATCGACGTTGCAACTCTGACTGGCGCGCAGATCATCGCCCTTGGAATTCGCACCTCTGGACTTATGGGCAATAACGAAGCCTTCAGCAAAGAATTCTTGGCAGCTGCCGATAAGACTGGCGAGCTCTTCTGGCCAATGCCTCTTCCTGAGGAACTTCGAGCAACCCTCGATACCCCAGTCGCCGATATTGCCAACATTGGAGACCGAAGTGGCGGCATGCTCGTAGCTGGCGTCTTCCTGAGCGAGTTCGTTGAACCAGGGGTTCCATGGCTCCATGTCGATATCGCTGGTCCTTCCTATGTGGAAAAGGGGCCATATGGCTACAACGCTATTGGCGCCACCGGCGTGACCGTCCGTACCTTGGTTGCCCTCGCCGAGTCGGCGGTCTCCTAGGTCACATTCGCTCTCCCCATACTTGATAGATGGGGGGCTGAAAACGGGCGCTCGAAATCGTGGCAGGATTAGCGGGTGAGCACAAGGCTGTGCTCGGCTCCTTCTCGGGGCGTTAAGTGATTCACTCTGAAAGGTCGGTCCGTGGCTGATTTTGATCTCGTAGTTCTTGGTGGCGGTTCTGGTGGTTATGCAGCCGCACTTCGCGGAGCACAACTTGGACTCTCCGTTGCGCTTATCGAGAAGGATAAGCTCGGTGGAACCTGTCTTCACCGCGGATGTATCCCAACCAAGGCTCTGCTTCATGCTGGTGAGATCGCAGATAATTCACGTCACGCTTCTGAATTCGGTGTCAACGCTCAATTCATCTCAATGGATATGGTCGCCGTCAATGCATATAAGGATGGCGTCGTCTCTAAGCTCCACAAAGGTCTTCAGGGACTCGTTAAGTCTCGCAACATCACCTATGTCGAAGGTGTCGGTCGACTCGTCTCCCCTAATACCGTCTCGGTTAATGGCGAGAACTACACCGGTAAGAACGTCATCCTTGCGACTGGTTCATATCCTCGCACTCTCCCAGGTCTGGATATCGATGGCACTCAGATCGTCACATCGGAAGAGGCGATGGCATTCACTCATGTACCAAAGAGCGTCATCGTTCTCGGTGGCGGAGTCATTGGTTGCGAATTTGCTTCTGTCTGGAACTCATTCGGATCTGAAGTCACCATCATCGAAGGCCTGCCACGCCTTGTTGCTCTTGAAGATGAATCATCAAGTAAGCAGCTCGAGCGCGCCTTCCGTAAGCGCAAGATCAACTTTGTCACGGGCGTTCGATTCGCTTCTGCGACTAAAAGCGCTGCCGGCGTCACTGTCACGCTAGAAGATGGAACAACTCATTCTGCTGATGTCCTTCTCGTTGCGGTAGGCCGCGGTCCTGTCACCTCAGGCATCGGCTACGAAGAGCAAGGCATCGCCATGGATCGTGGCTACATCACGGTTGATGATAAGTGCCGCACGAATATTCCAGGAATCTGGGCTGTCGGTGACATCATCCCTACTCTTCAGCTCGCTCACGTCGGTTTCGCTGAAGGAATCATGGTTGCCGAAGAGATCGCAGGTCTTAACCCTCGTCCAATCAATTACGACGGCGTACCTAAGGTCACATATTCCGAGCCTGAAGTTGCCTCTGTTGGTCTCTCAACCGCGGTCGCAAAGGAGCGCGGTTACGATGTCGTTGAACTCAGCTACGACCTTGCTGGAAATGGTAAGGCTAATATCTTGAAGACTTCTGGCTCGATCAAACTCGTCGCGCAGAAGAATGGTCCGATCCTAGGTATTCACATGGTCGGCTCTCGCGTTGGCGAACTTCTCGCTGAAGCACAATTGATCTTCAACTGGGAAGCCGATGCTTCTGATGTTGCTCAACATATTCACGCTCACCCAACTCTCTCAGAGGCGATGGGCGAAGCACATATGGCACTTGCAGGCAAACCACTTCACGCACACGGTTAATAGGAGCAGAGCAAAATGACCTTTTCAGTAACGATGCCAGCACTCGGCGAATCAGTCACCGAAGGAACAGTCACCCGTTGGCTTAAGAATGAAGGCGACATGGTCGCTATGGATGAGCCGCTTCTTGAAGTATCTACCGACAAGGTTGATACCGAGATCCCATCACCAGTAGCCGGCATTCTCCAACGCATCGTCGTACAGGTTGATGCAACAGTTGCTGTTGGTGCCGAACTTGCGGTGATCGGTACAGATGCTTCGGCTCCTGCGCCAGCCCCTGTTGCTGCCCCTGTCCAAGCCCAAGAACTAGCCGCGGTGGCACAGGTTCCTGCTCAACCAGTGACAGTCGCACAAACCTTGCCTGAAACTCCAGCCCCAGTTGCTTCAGCGCCTGCTCCAACCTCTGCCGCTGGTGTCGTTGTTGCGATGCCGGCCCTTGGTGAATCTGTTACTGAAGGAACTGTTACTCGCTGGTTGAAGAACGTTGGCGATACCGTCACAGTCGATGAGGCGCTCCTCGAAGTTTCAACTGACAAAGTTGATACGGAGATTCCATCTCCAGTATCCGGAACTATCCTCAGCATTGATGTCCCAGTAGATGCAACAGTTGCCGTCGGCGCTCGTCTTGCACTCATCGGTTCTGCTTCAGCGGCTCCTATCCAAGCTCAAGCACCAGCCGCGGTGGCACAGGTTGCTGCTCAACAAGTGACAGTCGCACAAACCTTGCCTTCAACCCCTGCACCTGTTGCCCCTGCACCTGTTGCCCCTGCACCTGTTGCAGCACCTGCAGCAAATGCCGATGCGTATGTCACTCCAATCGTCCGCAAACTTGCGGCCGAGAATGGTGTTGATCTCTCTCGCGTTCAAGGTACTGGCGTCGGTGGACGAATCCGCAAGGAAGATATTCTTGCCGCGAAGCCTGCACCTGTTGCAGCACCTGTTGCAGTTTCTGCTCCTGCGCAGAGCGCAGCGAAGCCTGCACCTGTTGCAGTCTCACCACTTCGTGGAACAACCGTGCAGATGTCACGCCTTCGCAAAGTTATCGCCGAGCGTATGGTCGAATCACTTCATGTTGCAGCCCAGCTCACTACCGTTGTTGAAGTTGACGTCACAAAGATCGATCGCCTCCGTCAAAGTGCAAAGGGATCATTTGAGTCACGCGAAGGCGTAAAGCTCACCTTCCTTCCATTCTTTGCTGTTGCGGTCTGCGAAGCGCTCAAGCAACACCCAGTTCTCAACGCATCGATCAATGGCGATCAGATTACCTATCACGGTGCAGAGCACCTCGGCATCGCAGTTGATACCGAGCGTGGACTTCTTGTTCCAGTCGTTCGTGATGCCGGTGATCTCAATATGGGTGCAATCGCTCGTAAGATCTCAGATGTTGCTGCTCGTACCCGCGACAACAAGATCAGCCCAGATGAACTTGGTGGCGGAACATTTACCATTACAAACACTGGCAGCCGAGGCGCACTCTTCGATACACCGATCATTAATCAGCCGCAGGTAGCGATCCTTGGACTTGGATCAGTCGTAAAGCGTCCAGTCGTTATGAAGGGGCCAGATGGCGGTGAGACTATTGCGATCCGCTCGATGGTCTATCTCGCACTCTCCTACGATCACCGCATCGTCGATGGTGCAGATGCTGCCCGATTCCTCGTCACTCTTAAAGAGCGACTTGAAGGCGGCAACTTCGAATCTAACCTCGGTCTCTAAGAGAGGCTCTCAATGCCAACAACTATTCAACGCATTGCGATTAGCGGCGCCAGTGGCCTCATCGGAACCGCCCTTGTCGGGCATCTGCGTTCTGAAGGCCATACGGTTCAACGACTCGTTCGACGCAAGGCACAAGCTCCAGATGAGATTCAATGGGATCCTGCTTCAAATAGCGTCGACATTGATGCGCTCACCGGCGTAGATGCGATCATCCACTTAGCTGGTGCGAACGTTGGTGATCATCGCTGGACGAAGAAGTATCGGGCCGAAATTCTCAACTCTCGCCTTCTCGGAACGACAGCGATTGCTCATGCAGTCACAACCGTTACTCCAAAGGTCTTCATCTCAGCAAGTGCCATCGGGTATTACGGTGAGACCGGCAACCGCGCTGTCACCGAGAGCGATCGCGGGGGCGATGATTTTCTAGCCGCTGTCTGTCGCGAATGGGAAGCTGCCGCTGATTTGGTGTCGAATACTCGCGTCGTAAAGATTCGTACTGGGCTTGTTCTTGAACCAACAGGTGGTGCGCTCGGTCGCATGCTCCCACTCTTCCGTTTCGGAGTCGGCGGAAAACTTGGATCTGGCAAGCAGTGGTGGTCATGGATCACTCTTCATGATCAGATTCGCGCGATCTGCCATCTCTTGGAATCAGATCTCTCTGGTCCAGTAAATCTGACTTCGCCAAACCCTGTTACAAATCAAGACTTTACGGCTGCCTTAGCACGTGCACTCCACCGTCCGGCTCTCTTGCCGGTACCGGGATTTGCTCTGAAGATCGCCCTTGGTGGTTTCTCAACGGAGATTCTTGGTTCGAAGAAGGTACTTCCACAAGCGCTGCTTGACTCTGGATTTACCTTTGACTACCCACATATCACTAGCGCTTTGGATGAGCTCGTTCAATAATCTGCTTCGCAGCTAATGCACCACTCTCCATCGCTCCTTGTTGTGATGGATAACCACGATGATCCCCGACGACGAAGAGACCTGGCTTCATCTCGACTGGTGAATAGAGCGGCTTACCCGCCGGATGAGATGGCAAGCTCTGTTTGATTTCATACTGTGCAACGAATTCCCAACGTGATGTATCTCGCTTCCAGATACGGCTTAGTTCGCGTCGTACTTCGCTCTCTGAGATTACCGAGCGAGTTGTAGAAGAGAAGAGTTGATCGCCCGAGGTTGAATAGCTCTTCTTCACATCAGAAATTGCCACTGAGTTGATCAGTGGTCCATCCTTCACAACGGCGAAGCGACCCGCGCCTTCGACTCGATCAGATGTTGCGTGGTACCAGGTCGTTGAACTATTCATCGTGACCACATCAATCTCGGAAACCAATTGAGTTGCCGTAACGGGGTCGGTTGCAACAATGATCGTCTCAGCAGAGTACTGAGCATGGTCGGTGATCACCAGAGTTCCTTCAATGCGATGGACTGTCTCGTTGTAATGAATATCCATAAGAGGTTCGGCATATGCGCGTGAGAAGGCAGATGCTCCCCCGTCGACCAGCCCAGGTCTAGCCTTGAGAAAACTCTTGTAAATCTCTCTACGGACCACCGGGCTTACGCTCTTCGGGTCAGAGAGGAAGACTCCTTTTAAGAATGGTTCGAAGAGATCTTTCGGAGTACGAACTTGGCCAACAATGGCGAACGGAATCAAACCAGAGACCATCGGTGTGAAACCTAGTTGTGGCAGGAGGCCAGAGTTCTTGAGATGCGGATAGCTTGGATTAAAGACTTGGAAGCCATGATCGAGCGTAAATCCGTCGATCATGTCACTCTTCACTCGCCCGCCTGGTCGGTCGCTTCCCTCAATAATCACAGTGGAGATCCCAGCGCTTTGCAGGTAACGCGCCGCCGTAAGCCCAGCTAGTCCTGCTCCAATGATGGCGACATCAAAGTCACTCATCATCGAATTGAGATCTCACGCGCTTGTTCGATGATCGCCGAAACTGCCAAGATCTCGCTGGTACTAATCGGCATTGGGCCAGATCCAGATATTGCATCCTTAACGAGTGAATAGAAGGTCGCGTAGTTGCCAGGTTCAGCTGGATAACTCTCACGATTCTCTCCATGGTAGAGATAGGCAGGAGTGCAAACATCTTCTTGCCAGGCTCCACCTGTTGGAATCTTGCCGCTTCGAAGTAGACCCTCTTGTGCATCGAGTGATTCAATGACCAGCGATGCGGCGCTTCCATTCACTCTTACTCGGGGACCAGGTGCGCCGATGATTGCACTTGCTGAAAGGTATGAGTCGACGCCAGATTCGTGTTTAAGAACCAAGACCACATCATCATCGGCATATCCTCGAATCGAACGCACTGAAGCATGTACCACTTCGGCCGGTCCAAAGAGATGAAGAGCGGTTGAAACTAAGTGCGGCTGGAGATCAAGGAGGTTGCCTCCCCCGTCTGCCGCACTACTTCGTTCACGCCATGCTTGGGGATTAGGCTCTGGTCGGAATCGCTCGAAGCGTGAATCAAATCTAAAGACGTCACCTAATACGCTTTCTGATTGCGCACGCTTGATCGTCAAGATATCGCTATCCCAGAGTCGATTGAAGTACGTCGTGACTGGCACATCGCATTCAGCTGCGACATTGATAATCTCAACCGTCTCCGCAAGTGTTCGACCCATTGGCTTATCCACGACAGTTGGAACTCCCGCTCGCAAACCAGCGAGTGCATCGGAGGCGTGAGCAGCATTCCCGCTCGCAACGACTAAGAGATCCAGCTTAAGATCTAAGAGTTCTTGAATGGTGGCGACTGCCTGAGCGCCCGGGAAATCGTTGTGAAGGTGAGCGATGCGTCCAGGGTTCTTCGTTACGGCCCCTACAACCTCAAAGCCGACAGCGCCCAAGAGGGCGCCATGAAAGTAGCGCCCCGCTAGGCCATAACCCGAGATACCTACACGTAAGCTCATGAGAGTTACTGTAGTTGGAGATGCGCCCTTAATCCTGCAACTTAGATGGCCACCAGATCTTTGAGCCGAATTGATGTACGAGCGCTGGCACCAAGATCGAACGGACGACCAAGGTATCGAGAAGAACACCAAAGGCTACCGAGAAGCCAATTTCGGCCAAGAAGACGAGCGGCAAGATACCGAGAACGGTGAAGGTTGCAGCTAAGACGATACCCGCAGATGTAATAACTCCACCAGTCACAGTGACGCCCTTGACCATGCCAGCACGTGTACCGATCTTCTTTGCCTCTTCGCGTACCCGCGTCATCAAGAAGATGTTGTAATCAATTCCGAGTGCCACTAAGAAGATAAAGGCGAAGAGTGGGAATCCGGAGTCCTCACCTGCAAAGTGGAAGATGTGGTGGAAGACCAAGGCACATACGCCGAGAGTGGCAAGGTATGAAAGGACAACAGTGAATAAGAGCATCAAGGAGGCGAAGACACTTCGAAGCAGTAGCCCTAAGATGATTGCAATGACGATCAAGACAACCGGGATAATGACCGACTGATCACGAGTCGCTGCCTTTGCCGTGTCGTAATAGACCGCAGATGTTCCGCCTACCAAGCTCGCTGGATCAACAGCATGCACAGCAGCACGAATACCGGGGATCATATTCTTCGCTTCATTGGAATCTGGTGTGGGCACCAATGTCGCATTGATAATGACGTGGCCATCCACAACCTTTGGTGTCTGACTCATTGGACCATCAGTGACTTGCTGAACGTCGGCAACTCCATGGAGAGTTTTCAATTTTGCAATCACTGCTTCTGCTGAATCAGTCGTCGTGTAGACCTGCGTTGGTTGACCTTGGCCACCAGAGAAGTGCTCAAGTAAGAGGTCTTGAGCCTTTACAGAATCTGGCACCTTCGTGAAACTTTGTGCGGTTGAAATACCCGATGCATGAAGGGTGGATGCAAAGCCGGCGAAGATGACGAGTAGCAAGCCAGTTGCAGCCCAGTACTGACGAGGCTTGCGAGCAGTTGCGTTACCGATCTTTGACCAGAGACCCGAGAGCTTCTCATCTTCAGAACCGTAATGTGGAATACGAGGCCAGAAGATCCAGCGACCAAAGAGCACGAGCGCTGCTGGTAAGAGGGTAAGGATCGTGATGACCGCACATGCGATACCAATGGCACCAACTGGACCGAGACCACGGTTGTTAGAGAGTGAGGCTAGAAGGAGGAGTAAGAGTGCGATCGCAACGGTAGAACCGGAAGCAACGATTGGCTCTACTACTCCGCGCCATGCATTCTTCATCGCATCAAATCGAGACTCTTCATGATGGAGCTCTTCGCGATAGCGCGCAATCAAGAGGAGCGCGTAATCGGTTGCGGCACCGAGCACCAGTACCGAGAGAATTCCTTGCGATGCACCATCCAGAGCGATGATGTTGTTCTTCGCTAATTCATAGATAACTGCACCAGCGAAGCTGAGCGCAATGCCCGCTGCAAAGAGCGGCAAGATCCAGAGCACAGGTGATCGGTAAACAATAATCAGAATGATTGCAACGACGAGACCAGTTGTGAGCAGAAGGCTGGAATCGAGTGAACCAAAGGCACCGAAGAGATCGGACAAGATCGCAGCGATACCTGTCACGTGCGCAGTCAGGCCATTCTTCTCCGCAAATTGTGTGGAGTAGAACCGAATGGAGTCTGTAACGGCTGGAAGTGCCGGCTTCTTATTTGAGAGGTTCACACCAGTCTGATCGGCATTGAACGGAACGTTCGCAAGGATCGCTTTGCCATCCTGAGATGGAAATGCTGTCGGCGGAGTTGCTGGATCTAAGAAATCAGAAATCTTCGCTGTGACGCCGGGAATCGCCTTGCCCTTTGCATCAACGAGCGGGAGTGATCCGATTGTTTGCAGGTAGGTATTAGTTGCAGCGACATTTGCGGGAGTTGCATCGCCGAGGAAGAGAATGAGCTCAGGCAAACCCTTGTTGGCACCTGAAGTGAACTTCGCCGTAGCGGCATTGAAGCGTTCGGTCTCGGCCGAGCTAGGCAGGAACTTGGAGTTATCGTTCTTCTGAACGGTCGAGAGCAGGCCGAAGAGCGGGCCAGTTACGCCAGAGACCATAAACCACCCTGCGACGAGGACAATAGCGAGCCACATCGGCTTGCGGTGGGAGGCCTTCTTGACTGAATCAATTGACGACATGCGTGGGTCCATTCATTTCATGTGGGATTGAGTGCGAAGCCCGAAGTTTACCGCTCCAGCGAAGTCATTTCTCGGGTGAGAGAGGGCTATTTAGCAAAAGTTCACCTTGCCAATTAGGCTTACAAGGTGACCCTCACCTTGAAGACCTCTGCCAGCATGGCGCTCAAGAGCTTAGGTCTGGTCCCCTACGAAGATGCCCTCGCTGGCCAGCGGAAGATCCACGCCGAAGTTGCTGATGGCACTCGCACAAATACTCTCATCCTGCTCGAGCACCCTCCTGTCTATACGGCTGGACGTCGTACAACGGTCGAGGAGCGACCAATCGATGGCACTCCAGTTATTGATGTCGATCGCGGCGGGAAGATTACCTATCACGGCCCGGGTCAGATCGTTGGCTACCCGATTATCAAATTGAAGAACCGCAACGATGTTGTCGGTTATGTTCGCGAGATCGAGAGCGCACTTATTGAGGTATGTAAAGAGTTCGGCATTAACGCCGAGGCGTACTGTGAACGCTCTGGTGTCTGGCTGCGTGATGAGCGCGGTGATCGAAAGATTGCAGCCATTGGGATTCGTGTTGCTAAAGGTGTGACGATGCACGGCTTTGCACTTAACGTCTCCCCTGATCTTCACGCCTTCGAACGGATCATCCCTTGCGGTTTTACAGATAGTGGCGTCACATCCATGGCTGCAGAACTCGGTCGTCCGATCACAATCGAAGAAGTAACCCCAGTATTAGAGAAGCATCTCTTTGAAGCCTTGAATCGAGTGAGCGCATGACTATCGCCCCAGAAGGTCGCAAACTTTTACGCATTGAGGCGCGCAATGCCGCAGTCCCAATCGAGAAGAAGCCAGAGTGGATTAAGACGAAGGCGAAGATGGGTCCGGAGTACACCCAACTTCGTTCACTCGTTCTGCGCGAAGGTCTCCACACCGTCTGCCAAGAAGCTGCCTGCCCTAACATTTTCGAGTGTTGGGAAGATAAAGAGGCGACCTTCCTCATTGGTGGCGAACGCTGCACCAGGCGATGCGACTTCTGCAACATTGATACTGGCAAGCCACTTCCAGTCGACCGCGATGAACCTCGCCGCGTTGCTGAATCGGTCAAGACCATGGGTCTTCGTTATGCAACCATCACCGGTGTTACGCGCGATGATCTTGATGATGAAGGCGCTTGGCTCTATGCCGAAACTATTCGCGTTGTCCACGAGATGAATCCAGGCGTTGGCGTAGAGATGCTCGCTCCTGATTTCAGCGGAAACCCTGATTTACTCAACCAAGTCTTTGCTACTCGCCCAGAGGTCTTCGCCCATAATCTCGAGACTGTTCCGCGCATCTTCAAGGAGATTCGCCCAGCCTTCACATACGAGCGCTCCCTGAATGTGATCTCGCAGGCGAGAGCGTATGGATTGATTACCAAGTCCAATCTCATCTTGGGTATGGGTGAGACCCGTGAAGAAATATCACAAGCGCTACAAGATCTCCATGATGCTGGTTGCGATCTCATCACCATCACTCAATATTTACGCCCAACCCCCATGCACCATCCGGTGATTCGTTGGGTGAAGCCAGAAGAGTTTGTCGAGCTCTCTCGCGAAGCAGATGAGATCGGTTTCCTCGGCGTTATGAGTGGTCCGATGGTGCGTTCTTCATACCGAGCGGGTCGTCTATACAAGCAAGCACAAGAGAAGCGCGCATCGCTCTAATGGCAGATCTCGTCTATCCACCGGTGATCTTCACCGTTAAAGCATTTTGGAAATATCTCGGTTTGAAATTTGATTTCCGAGGTCAAGAACATCTTCCTCATGCCGGTAAAGGTGGTGGCGCAGTTCTTGCGATCAATCACATTGGGTACCTTGATTTCGCGCTAGCTGGCACCGCAGCGCTGCCTATGAAACGTTACATTCGTTTTATGGCGAAGAAAGAGATCTTCGACCACAAGATTGCTGGCCCACTGATGCGCGGAATGCATCACATCAGCGTTGACCGATCTGCTGGTTCGAGCGCACTTGCTGCAGCACTCCGTGCACTCCGCTCTGGTGAAATCATTGGAATCTTTCCTGAAGGGACTATTTCCAGAAGTTTTGAGATCGCCGAGATGAAATCGGGTGCAGTTCGACTCGCCCAAGGTGCTGGCGTTCCAGTCATTCCTGTCGCCGTCTGGGGAAGTCAGCGAATCGTTACGAAGAAACGTAAGCCAGATTTCAAACGCCACAATCACCCAATCACCGTCATATTCGGTGAACCAATGATCATTCCAAAGGGCGCTGATATTGCGGCCGAAGAGGCGAAGCTGAAAGAGGCGATGCTTTCACTTCTGCATCAAGCCCAAGCAAACTACCCTGATGACCACAAGGGCCAATGGTGGGCGCCAGTCCGATTAGGTGGAACTGCCCCTTCCCCTGAGCAAGTCCAGCGAGAATTTGAGGAGTACAAAGTTGCGAAAGCAGCCGAAGCAGCGAATAGAGTTCTGAATGATCCAAAGATCGAGAAGGAGTAACTAATGGCTAGAAAATCTAAGGCAGAGAAGGCAGCAGCAAAGAGTCCAAAGAGCGCTGCTGGTGGAGCTGAGAAGCAATCTCAGATCGCAGTTCTTAAGGATGCCTTCCGCTTAGTCAAGACTCATAAGCCACTCGCTCTGCTCTGGTGCGCTCTTGGTTTCGTAGCCACTGAAGCCGCCGCTATCATCTTTGGAAATTCGATGCATCATCCGGTCTACTTTGGAATTCTCGGATTCCCATTGGGTGTGCTCGTCGCCTTCTTCGCTTTCACTCGTTTTGCAAATACTGCCGCATTCGCTTCTATTCAAGGCCAGCTAGGTGCGGGAGCAAGTGTCTTGATGGGTATCCGTCGCGGATTCTCAACAACACCTGCCGTCAACGTCTCTCGTAATCAAGATATGGTCCACCGTACAGTCGGTCGACCAGGAATCATTCTCGTAGCTGAAGGTTCTGCTGCCGTTCGTTCATTGCTCATTGATGAGAAGAAGAAGATGGAGCGCTTCTTACCCGGTGTCCCAGTAACAGAGATCATTGCCGGCGATGGCGAAGGAAGAGTCGCTCTTAAGAAATTGCAGAAGACACTGAAGAAATTACCGAAGAAGTTATCGAATAATCAAGTACGTGAAGTGCGCGCACGTCTTAAAGGCGTCGGTGGATTATCCATGCCAATCCCTCAAGGCCCATTGCCTAAGGGTGTAAAGATGCCGAAGCGCTAAATACTTATTGATTCGTTAGCGTCGAACAACAACGCTCTTGCAGATGTAATCATGATAGGCAATGCCATCTCGCCTAAAGAGTGCTGGCAGAACCAGAATGATCAAGAGTGTTCGGACCAGGATTCGAAGCGGAGATAGAGCTAATCCAGTCTCGGAGTCGATCACTTTCAATCGAAAGACCCGCTGACCCGCTGATGACCCCATCAGCGCTGTCAGCAGTACGACCTCGGCAAAGAAGAGCAAGAGCCGCTCTCCCTCGTATCCGTAATTTCTGCCAGTGAGTCCATTAACGATCAGGCTGCAGGCGAACCAATCGACGGTAATGGCAGCGAAGCGAGAGCCGAAGCCCACAGGGCTGCCAGGTATTGAACTCTCTTTTGCCATGGGTCAAGGCTAGCGGTTTAGCGTCACCCACCCTCGAACCCTCAATCTCCTATTTAGGCTAGGAAACATAACCGTAACATTCGGGTTATCACATTTTCACGCGCGACCCGTAAGTTTCACGCATAACAAGTGGCCCCGGCGATGCGGTCCTTGAAGGCAACCCTCACCATTACGGAGAAGCATGTTTAAGAACTCAGCTGAAATCTTCGACTTCATCAAGAAGAACGATGTCAAACTTGTTGATGTCCGCTTCATTGATCTTCCAGGAATCCAACAGCACTTCAATGTGCCGGTTGAATCATTCGACGAAGCAGTCTTCACCGACGGCTTGATGTTCGACGGTTCTTCTATCCGCGGTTTCCAAGCGATTCACGAATCAGATATGAAGTTGCTTCCAATTCCATCAAGCGCATTTATCGATCCATTCCGCGCCGAGAAGACACTCGTCATCAACTTCTCAGTACACAATCCAATCGACAACTCCCCTTACTCACGCGATCCTCGCGGCGTAGTCGCCAAGGCAGTTGAATATCTCAAGTCAACTGGTATTGCAGACACTGCATTCTTCGCACCAGAAGCTGAGTTCTATCTCTTTGACGAAGTGAACTTCTCAACATCACAGAATGCTTCACACCACTTCATCGATTCAATCGAAGGCGCATGGAACACCGGCGCTTCATTGGAGTCAGATGGCACTCCAAACCGTGGTTACAAGACTCGCTTCAAGGGTGGCTACTTCCCTGTCTCACCAACCGATCAACTCGCTGATATTCGCGATGAGATGGTTATGACACTTGGAAAGGTTGGATTGCTCGTCGAGCGTTCACACCATGAGGTCGGAACCGCTGGTCAGATGGAGATCAACTATCGCTTCTCCGATATCTTGACTGCTGGCGACGATGTTATGAAGTTCAAGTACATCATCAAGAACGTTGCCTGGAAGAATGGCAAGACTGCAACCTTCATGCCTAAGCCGCTCTTCGGTGATAACGGTTCAGGTATGCACGTTCACCAATCACTCTGGAAGGATGGCAAGCCACTCTTCTTCGGCGATGGCTATGGCGATCTTTCAGATATGGCTCGTTGGTATATCGGTGGTCTGCTTAAGCACGCACCATCATTGCTCGCATTCACCAACCCAACTGTCAACTCATACCACCGCCTCGTCCCAGGTTACGAAGCTCCAGTAAACCTCGTTTACTCAGCACGTAACCGTTCAGCCTGTATCCGTATCCCAATCACAGGTTCGAATCCAAAGGCGAAGCGCATTGAGTTCCGTTGCCCAGATCCATCAGCTAACCCATACCTCGCCTTCGCTGCGATGTTGATGGCTGGTATCGATGGCATCCAGAACAAGATCGAGCCGCTCGCCCCAGTTGATAAGGATCTCTACGAACTCGAGGGTGCAGATGCTGCAGCGATCCCACAAGTTCCAGGTTCACTTCCTGCTGTGCTTGATGAGCTTGAGAAGAACCACGATTACCTCACCAAGGGTGGCGTCTTCACACCGGATCTCATTGAGACCTGGATCGCTTACAAGCGCTCTGCTGAAGTGGATTATGTCCGTCTTCGTCCACATCCAGCTGAGTTCGAGCTCTACTACGACATCTAAGTCGTACCCAGATTACCGAGATGGCCTCCGCTTCATGCGGGGGCCATCTGCTTTTCAACTCGCAGGAATTTCCGGTATCCGATAAAGTTCTTCTTGCAAACAATTTGCAACTAGTTCTCTAGCAATCTGCACTTAGGGGCGTCAGCCAATGAATCAATCCACCCAACAGACAGCCAAGGGCTCCTTCATGGCAGCGCTCTCCCGCGATGAACGCAGACGCCTTGGCGCGATGTTCGGAGTGATCTTCTTCCTTCTCATTGGTGGAACTCTCTTGATGTGGGCCGCAACCTCAGGTCATTACAAACTCTCTGATGGAACGCTCTTCGGCTGGGGTACCGGCTTCCTCGCTCTCACGCTTGGCATGCGCCACGCTTTCGATGCTGACCATATCTCTGCGATAGATAACACGACTCGCAAGCTCATGTCGGAAGGAAAGAGACCGCTCGGCGTTGGCTTCTTCTTCTCGCTTGGCCATTCATCCGTTGTCACCTTCTTAGCGATCATTCTTAATTTTGGAATCAAATCCTTAGGCGTGCAGGTTAAGGATAAGAATTCATCGCTCCATCACTACACAAGCCTGATCGGTACATCAGTGAGCGGTGCTTTCTTGATGATCATCGCCCTTCTCAATCTGATCGTCCTTCTCTCGGTTATCAAAGTCTTTCGTGCGATGCGCGATGGTCTTTACAACGAGGATGAACTTGAGAAGCATCTGAATTCACGCGGATTTATGATGCGCTTCTTTGGACCGATCGCTCGTCGAATCGACACAAGTTGGAAGATGTATCCGCTCGGCATTCTCTTTGGCCTTGGCTTTGATACCGCGACTGAAGTCGCGCTCCTCGTTCTCGCTGGATCTTCTGTAGTTGCGGGGCTTCCTTGGTGGGCAATCCTTAGCCTCCCCATGCTCTTCGCTGGTGGAATGAGCTTGCTCGACACCATCGATGGATCATTCATGAACTTTGCCTATGGCTGGGCCTTCTCTCGCCCAGTCCGTAAGGTCTACTACAACATCGTCATTACTGGCCTCTCTGTCATCGTTGCAATATTTATTGGTGGGCTGGAAGTTGCTCAAGTATTTGCAAATCAATTCAATCTCAGTGGCGGTTTCTGGAACTATGCACTCGCCTTCAATATCAATAAGGCTGGATTTATAATCGTTGCAATGTTTGTTGCCGTGTGGGCCTTCGCTCTCCTCTTATGGCGATTCGGGAATATTGAGCAGCGTTGGCACGACAAGGCGCATGCCTCACAACTTGCTCGCGGCGAAAATACTGACCATGTTGCAGCAGGTATCGAACTAGGCGCAATCAAGGATGGATTCGTCATCGATTAGTTCGGATACTCTTCTCGTATGCATAGCCTCGCCGCACTCACAGCAGTTGGATTTGGACTACAAGCCTTCGTCACCTTGCTTGTGATTCTCGATCCACCTGGGGCGACCCCGTTCTTCCTCGCTCTCGTTGGAGATCGATCTCCTCGTGAACGCGTAAAACTTGCTTGGCAGGCAGCGAGTGTCTCTTTCCTCGTTATCACCTTATTCGCGCTCTTCGGTAAAGCCGTTCTTGGATATCTCCATGTCTCAATCTTCGGATTGCAGGGTGCTGGTGGTCTGCTCCTACTTCTCATCTCACTTGAACTTTTAACGGGTAAAGATAATCCCGATCTCGACTCCACCAAGGGCAATGTCGCTCTCGTTCCACTTGGCACTCCCCTGCTTGCAGGTCCTGGAGCGATCGTCACGACGATGCTCTACGCAAGCTATGCACATGGCTCAGCTCGGATCGCTTCACTCTTCCTTGCAATCGCGGCTACGCACATCATCATTGGTCTCACTCTCATGTTCTCTACCAAGATCTTGGGGCTCATTAAGGAGTCAGGCGTCACACTCTTCGCCCGAATCGCTGGATTACTCCTTGCAGCGATCGCAGTTGAGATGATCGTGGCATCGATCAAGGGTTTCTTTAATCTCTAGTCACTGTGCGAGAATGCCTCAGTGATTGCGACTCAGAGTGTTGAACTACGTGCCGGAGCTCGCCTACTCGTCAAAGATGTGACTGTTCGCATCAACCATGGCGATCGCATCGGTTTTGTTGGTCGCAATGGTGCAGGCAAATCGACCCTCGCAAAGGTGTTAGCGGGAGAGACTCTCCCTGCAGGCGGCCAAGTAGTTCGCACGGGATCAATCGGATACCTGCCACAAGATCCTCGCACTGGAGATCAAGGCGAGCTCGTCCTCAACCGAGTCTTATCTGCGCGTGGCCTAGATCAGATCGCGATTCGTATGAGCAAGGTCGAAGAGGAGATGGCGAACGCCTCCCCCGAAGAACTTGAGAAGGTTTTGGATCGTTACACCCGAGTGAGCGCTGAGTTCGATTCAGCGGGCGGATATGCAGCTCAAGCAGAAGCAGAATCTATTGCGACCAACCTCGGTCTCCCCGAACGAATCTTCACGCAGACACTTGATGGTCTCTCCGGTGGTCAACGCCGACGTATCGAATTAGCACGTCTGCTCTTTGCTGGATCTGAGACTCTCATCCTGGATGAACCGACCAACCACTTGGATGCAGATTCCATTATCTGGCTTCGCGAATATCTCATTAAATATTCTGGTGGCCTCGTCATCATCTCGCACGATGTGAACCTCATTGAGACCGTTGTAAATAAGGTCTTCTATATCGATGGCAACCGTAACGTGATCGATGTCTACAACATGGGCTGGAAGAAATACCTACAGCAGCGCGAAGATGACGAGCATCGCCGCAAGAAGGAACGCGCAAACGCTGAGAAGAAGGCTGCGATCCTTGCCAAGCAAGGTGAGAAGATGCGCGCAAAGGCATCTAAGGCTGTTGCTGCGCAAAATATGTTGAAGCGCTCTGAACGACTTCTCTCCGGTCTTGAAGCAGTCCGCGTGAGCGACAAGGTTGCAAAGTTACGTTTCCCTACACCTGCGCCATGTGGCAAGACTCCGCTGATGGCAGAAGGCTTATCAAAGTCATACGGATCACTCGAAATCTTTACCGACGTCTCACTCGCCATTGATCGTTCATCGCGCGTGGTGATTCTCGGGTTAAACGGCGCTGGAAAGACAACGCTCCTTAAGATTCTAGGAAGTGCACTGGAGTCAGATACCGGCGAGATTCTTCCTGGCCATGGATTGAAGATCGGCTACTACGCCCAAGAGCACGAGACCCTTGATTTTGAGCGAACGATTCTCGAGAACATGCTCTCCTCTGGCGAAAAGATCACAGAGCAGCAGGCTCGCCAAGTCCTTGGCTCATTCCTCTTCGTGGGAGATGATGTCGATAAGCCAGTCAAAGTCCTGAGTGGTGGTGAGAGAACTCGGTTGGCGCTCGCAACCCTCGTTGTCGGATCGGCCAATGTTCTGCTCCTCGATGAGCCAACAAACAACTTAGATCCTGCTTCTCGTGACGAGATTTTGGCCGCACTTGGCGAGTACCAAGGCGCAGTAGTGATGGTAAGCCACGATGAAGGCGCTGTTCGAGCTCTCAAGCCCGAGCGCGTACTCCTCCTTCCTGATGGCGATGAAGATCTCTGGAATGACGAATACTTCGATTTGATCGCGCTCGAATAGCCTTCTTCTTCCTCCGTTTACTTGACGTTCATCTAATAGTGGGTCCTTGGTAACGCTCTCTCCATACTTTTCTCCTACGCGTAATTGGGTAATTGCGCCGTAACCTTAGGAGCCTTCGTGAAGATCTCACAGAAAATTTCACTAGCAGCCGTTGCAATCGCAACCGTGCTTGCTGGTTCAGTCTCACCTGTAGCGCATGCTGCAGATGCACTTCAGCTTTATGCTGCTCTCGACTATTCAACAGATGTCGCAACAGCCTTCACTGCCAAGACTGGTATCCCAGTACAAGTAACAGCGCTTTCAACTGGACCTTTGCTCGCGAAGATCACAGCCGAGAAGAACAATCCACAATGGGGCGTCTACTGGGCCGATGGCGCCGAACCTTGTGCAGCATTTGATCTAGATAAGCAACTCCTCCACTACAAGTCCCCAGGAGCTCACCTCAATGCGATTGGCGTTCAGCTTGCTCCAAAGACCACCGCTTACCAGGTTCCTGGTTTCACCGAGATGGTCGGAGTTGTCTACAACTCTTCTAAGGTTCGCAAGCCAACATCATGGGATGACCTAGCAAGTGCTGATTTCAAGAACCAGATCGGTATGAACAACCCTTCTGTCTCGGGCCCAACTTTCCCATTCATCGCTGGTCTCATCCAGCAGCTCGGTACCCAAGATGCAATGAAGGCCTACCTTCTTAAGCTCAAGAGCAACGGACTTCGTGCCTTCGATAAGAACTCTAAGACCCTTGCTGCGCTCAATACTGGCGTCATCAATGTGGCACTCGTTCAGTCATCGGCAGCGATCACTGAAGTCAACAATTACAAGGCTAAGCCAGTAGCAGGCCTTACCCCTGCAGTCACTTACCTTGATAAGACAACCGTTCTTCCTTCATGCTTAGCGATCGATGCGAAGGCATCAGCGTTCCAGCAGTCAGCAGCGAAGAAGTTTGCAGACTTCGTGATGAGCTCAGATGCTGTATCAATCATGGTTAAGTCGAACGCAGGAGATTCACTCTTCTGGCCAACTCTCGTTGGACGCTCGCCATCACCAGCAATCACATCAATGCCAGCGCTCTCATCTGGCAAGGTGCAGATTGTTGATCCATATAAGTATGCACTCATCCAGGGCGAAGTCCAGGATTGGTTCACCAAGAACATCGCTTAAGTACTTTCTAAGCGTCCATCACAATGTCTAACCAGAGAGAGCTCGGGGCTGTATTGCCTCGGGCTCTCTCTTTTCTTAGGTCTAAATTCTCACCAATGACCGCCTTCTGGCTCATCATCGTCAGCATTCTTGTTCTTCCGATCATCCTCTTCCTTGCGGTTGCTTTTAGTCCAAAGCTCCTCGATCAAGGCCCGGAGTGGTTTACCTTTAATAGTTTCAAAGCCGCTGCGGATCCATACTTTGTCAGATCTATTTGGCACTCATTTCTATTGGGTGTGATCTCCGCCGTCGCTGCTACTGCGATCGCAGTCGGCGTTGCCTGGATCGTTCTACGCACCAACGCTTCATCTAGGAAGATCTGGAACCTCTCCATCTTCGCTCTCCTGCTCGCACCTTCTTATCTCATTGCCTTAGGCTGGGAGCGAATCTTTGAACGTGCGGGAGTTCTCAACATTATCGGGGTCGATCTGCCACATATTCGAGATCTACTCTACGGGCCAGTTGGCATTGGAATGATCCTCACCTTCAAAGGAATTCCATTCGCCTACCTCGTCATTTCAAATGCAATGCGCGGTTTGGGCGAAGAGTTTGAACAAGCAGTGAGAGTCCATGGTGGCTCTCGCATTGAAGCATTCAAGATGATGACTACTCTTCTTCTCCCGGCACTCTGGTCCGGAATAGCCATCGTCTTTGCTGAGAGTATCAGCGACTTTGGAGTCGCTTCGCAACTCTCCTCCCCTGGTCGTTATTCAGTTGCCACCTTCACTCTCTACAAGTCCGTCATGTCTATTCCGGTTTCATTTCCGCTCTGCGCTGCCATCTCGATCATTCTTCTCGCCTTAGTTGTGCTTGCGCTGCTTGCCCAAGCCAAGGCGCTACGCGGTAGATCCTTTCGAGTTCTCAGTGGTCGCACCCGCCCAATTACTCGTCATAAGCTCTCACGCTTAGGTGCTTTTAGTTCAAACTCGGCGATCTATGGCCTGCTCTTCCTCACGCTCGGCATTCCAGTCTTTGGTGCGATTTCAGCCTCCATGATTCAAGGGCTTGGTACAGTCATTTCAAATTACCAATTCAACTTCGATAACTACATCAGGGTCATCAAGAGTCCTTTGCTTCGTTCACCGCTCCTTTTCTCAGCAGAGGCCGCGCTCATTACAGCGACTGTTGCGGTTGTTCTAGCGGCGGTTTCATCGAAGATGCTCGTCTCCACCAAAAATGGTGTTGGTAAGAAGTTCCTGGACTTCTTCCTCTTAGCGGCCGTTGGACTTCCTGGCATTGTCTTCGCGATCGGCTACATCTTCGCCTACAACCTCCCCATCGCCCAGAAGTACGGCTTCCATCTCTATGGGACGGTCGCGCTATTGGTACTTGCCTACATTGCAACTGCCTTGCCGTCAACGACTCGATCACTCGTTGGAAACATGAACCAGTTCCAAGAGTCTCTCTCTGAAGCTTGTCGAGTGCATGGTTTCAACGCCATTAAGACGTGGATCGCAGTTGTGTTACCACTCATCTCTCGCCCACTCCTAGCCGCATGGTGTTTGACGTACTGTGGCACGCTGCTCGAGCTTCCAGTGAGCCAAATCCTCTATCCACCAGGCCACGCTCCATTGGCAGTGGGAATCGATCATGCACTTGGCAACTATGACTTTGGCGGTGGAACTGCGATGGAGGTCTTCGCCATTATCTCTGCGCTCATTGTGGTCGCCATTATGTTCGCGCTCTATGAATTCTTTGCACCAACCGGATGGAAACAACTAGGAAAGGCACGCCAATGAAGAGCGGTCACTCGATTCGGATCAGCGAAGCACGGAAGAATTACGGCTCCTTGGCTGCGCTCAATGGCCTCTCCCTCGATATCGCTGCGGGTCAATTCACTGTGCTGCTTGGGCCGTCAGGATCTGGAAAATCAACACTGATTAGATCCCTAGCTGGTATCGAGAAGTTGGACTCAGGGTCAATCTTCTTCGGAGATCGCGAGGTCAATCGCGGCCCGATTAATCTTGCACCAGAGAAGCGTGATCTCGCCATGGTCTTTCAGGATTATGCGCTCTGGCCACATCTGACCGCCTTCGATAATGTCGCTTACGCTCTTAAGCGTCGCAAACTTTCAAGTGATGAGTCGACCAAGAAGATTTCCCAGGCCCTCGCTCAAGTTGGGCTCGCCACAAAGGGTGAGAATTACCCACATCAACTTTCCGGTGGAGAGCAACAACGAGTAGCACTGGCCCGCGCCATCGTCGCAGATCCAGCCCTTCTTCTCTTCGATGAGCCACTTTCAAATCTCGATGCCGATCTGCGCGAACGCCTCCGGATCGAAATCTCAACTCTTACTCGTGAAATTGGCGCATCGGCTCTCTATATCACCCACGATCAATCCGAGGCCTTTGCCCTTGCTGATCAGATTGGTGTTATCAATAAGGGATCGATCGAACAGATCGATACCCCGGAGAATATTTATAACAATCCCGCTACACGTTTTGTCGCCACCTTCACCGGAACATCCGGAATCTTTAAAGGAACAGTGCGATCTATCGACGGAAAGAGTTGCATCGTAGCTTTAGGAGAAGAGACCCTTAGGGCCCGTCATACTGTCAACCTTTCGGTCGGGCAAGATGTCGACCTACTGGTGCGACCTGCTGCAACCAGCTTCACGGCATCCGATGAGAACCGAATCTCCTCGACCATAACCGATATTGCTTACCGTGGGCGTGGATATGAGCACGCCATCGAGACTAAATACGGCTCCCTCACTGGCGTCTTCGATACCATTTCGCATGCCCGCGGAAGTTCGATGGAAGTCTCGATCGATCCTGACCGATGTATCGCTTTCCCGCACGAACCTAAACCTTAAGGGGATCCATGCTTCACTCACTTAGCGGTAACGATATTGCTCTCTTCATCTCGGTCTTTCTCGCCTGTGCCGTTGAAGCGGTTGAAGCAGTCACCATCATCCTCGCGGCTGGTACTTCTCGCGACTGGCGTTCATCTTTCCAAGGTGTGATCTCAGGGCTTCTCGTTCTCGCTGGACTGATCATCATTCTCGGTCCAAGTATCGACCGTCTACCAAAGAGCACGCTCCGATTAACTGTTGGTGGGTTACTCCTTGTCTTCGGATTGCAATGGCTACGCAAAGCCGTTCTTCGCGCGAGTGGATTTAAGGCGCTCCACGATGAAGAGAAGATCTTCAAAGATGAGGTTGCTGCGGCCCAAGGTGTCGCCAAAGTTTCGCGTTTTGTCGTCACTGATTGGTATGCCTTCACGCTCTCCTTCAAAGGAGTGCTTCTCGAAGGGCTTGAAGTTGTCTTTATTGTTGTGACCTTTGGAATCATTCAGAAGGGTTCAAATCCCCAGGCTTTCAAGCTCGCTGTATGGGCGGCCGCTCTTGCTGTAGTGATCGTCGCCATCGCCGGATTCGCTATTCATAAGCCACTATCTCGCGTTCCAGAGAATACGATGAAGTTCATCGTAGGAACTCTCCTCACAGCCTTTGGAATCTTCTGGGGCGCAGAAGGCGCTGGCGCAGAGTGGCCACACAAGGATCTCTCGCTCCTAGTCATCATTCCATTTGTACTGCTTATCTGTTTTGCAATCATCCAGGTCTTAAAGGCTCGCAAGGCGAAGAATCTTCCTACCCGCAAACTCAATCTGCCAACCTTTAAAGAGCCATCAAAAGATTCATCGCTACCTGTTCGCCTTATCGGAGGCTTTCTCTTCTTCTGGTACGACTTCATCATTGGTGATGATTGGCGCGTAGCAGCAGGCGTCGTTCTTGGCTTCATGGCAACCAACGCCCTCGGCGTATCCGCATGGTGGGTAATGCCAGTCGTAGTAGCGCTGATGCTCGGCTATACCTTGCATGAGGCAACTCGACCAGCAAAGGTCAGCGCTTAACTCTTACTTACGAACGGAGGGCTACAGCGAGCTCTCTGAAATCTTCAACAAGTAAGTCGATCTCAGTTTGCGTATGCGCGAGGCTGATGAGCCACTGCTCATCGAGTCCCGGAGGCGTAATGATTCCGCGATTAAGTGACCAGAGCCATGAAAGCTCTGCGACCTCGAAATCAGTCGCCTTGTAATCGCGATAATTGCGCACTGGATCGATAGACCAAGTGATGCAACCCTTCACACCAAAGCCAACTGTGTGGGCTGGAAGTTCATACTCGTTGATGAGGTCTGTAATTCGATCAAGAGCGTTGTGATTGAGACGCTCTGCTTCAGCTAACGCCTCCGTTGTTGCAACGATATCGACGCCACGGATACCCGCCATTGCGATTGGGCTGCCATTAAATGTTCCGTAATGCGGCATCCGGTTATCGGTGATTGCATCCATGTACTTCTTCTTGCCACCAAATGCTGCGACGGGCATTCCGCCACCGATTGATTTTGCGAGGGTGATGAGGTCCGGTTGTACGCCAAGACGCACCGCGGCGCCGTGTGGTCCGGCTGTGAGGCCAGTCTTTACCTCGTCAAAGATCAGAATAATTCCGTATTGATCGCATAGCTCGCGCACTCGTTCGAGATATCCATCATCAGGAAGAACGATCGCGAGGTTTTCAAGGACTGGCTCAACGATAAAGCAAGCGATCGATGCATGATCACGTGCGAAGACCTTCTCAAGTGCAGGCAGATCATTGAAAGGAACGACGAAGACAATTCCTGGACTTGTACCCGGTTGAAAAACGGCATTTGGTTCTGCGGCAGATCCGGCCTCAGAGAGCGCTGGCTTACCTGAGACGGTCATGGAATCTGAGCTGCCGTGATAGCCGCCTTCGACCTTAACGATCGCATCTTTGCCAGTGAAGGCCTTTGCGGTGCGTACGGCATACATCGTTGCTTCAGTTCCGGAGTTTGCGAAGCGAACTTGATCAATCTGGAAACGCTTACAGAGGCGCTCCCCTGCATCACGTGAAATAGGAGATGGCGTAACGAAGAGCATTCCAGTCTCAAGCGCCTTCTGAGTCTCGGCCACAACGGTTGGATTTAAATGCCCGGCAAGCATTGCTCCGAAGCCCATTGAGAGATCAAGGAGTTGGCGACCATCTACGTCAGTCATATATGCGCCCTTGGCGGAAGTAATCGAGATTGGATATGGATCCCAGTGCTGGAAACTTGAGACAACGCCCATTGGCATACTCTCTGCAGCTACTTTAAATTCTCGACCTGATGCCGCAGTATCGCGAGTGAAGCGATCCCATTCAGCAGCCATCAACTTTGCAACGATGCTCTTATCAACAGGACGTGTCTGTGAAGCTGTCCTCGTATATTTATTGGGGTTCAGTGAATTTTTCATTTGTGCCAAGGTATCAGAAGCCGCAAAAAGAGTCATTTTTCACCCGTTATATGCGTGTTGTTCTTAGACGTTTTTCGAATATTCTTCAAAGAACAGATAGAATTCTCCCCAGTAAACTTCAATTCTTCAACGAAATCAAATATGTAATGAAGGGTCACTCATGTCCAAAAAAGTTACCGAAGATGGTCTCGATCCAAATCGTTGGCGCGCGCTAGCCGTCATCGCGATCGCCCAACTCATGGTTGTTCTCGATGCATCTATCGTTAATATTGCAATTCCAAGTGCACAACGCGATCTCCATATCTCGGCTGCAAATCGCCAGTGGGTTGTCACTGCATACACTCTCGCATTTGGATCACTCCTCTTGCTTGGTGGTCGCATCGCTGACGTCGTCGGTCGTAAGAAGATCTTTATTGTCGGTCTCCTTGGCTTCGCGGCCGCATCTGCAATTGGTGGAATCGCATCAACACAGGGTCTCCTTTTCGCTGCTCGTGGACTGCAAGGTGTCTTTGGCGCCCTCCTTGCGCCTGCCGCACTCTCACTCATCAACGTGACCTTCACACTTCCCAAGGAGCGCGCAAAGGCCTTCGGTGTCTATGGCGCAATCGCCGGCGGCGGAGCGGCTATCGGCCTCATCCTTGGTGGAACTCTCACTCAATATGCCTCATGGCGTTGGTGCTTGGGCGTAAACGTTCCGATTGCTCTCGTTGCTGTAGCAATGGCACTTCCATGGCTCCATGAGTCTCATGCTGAGGGCGAAAATAGCTATGACATCCCTGGGGCGATCACAGTCTCACTTGGCCTGCTCTCATTGGTCTACGGTCTGAGCGAGGCAGCAACGAAGGGTTGGGGCAAGAGCTCGACTTACCAGTACTTCATTTTCGCTGCAGTCCTTCTCGTTCTCTTCTTCGTTATCGAGTCTCGAGTGAAGCATCCGCTCCTTCCAGTCCGCGTCTTGGCAGAACGTAACCGTGGTGGTTCATACCTCGCGACCCTACTTATTGGTTCTGGACTCTTCACCATGTTCCTCTTCCTCTCGATCTATTTCCAGAACGTTCTTGGATACAGCGCGTTGAAATCTGGATTCGCATTCCTTCCGTTCTCAATCGGAGTTATCACCTTCGCTGGTGTGGCATCAGATCTCTTGCCTAAGGTAGGAGCTCGTCCACTGATGCTTACTGGTCTGTTAATGGCAACGATCGGTCTCTTCTTCCTTTCACGCTTCACGCCAACTTCTTCTTACCTCACAGCAATCCTGCCTGCGCTCATCATCATGAGCACCGGTCTTGCACTCGTCTTTATTCCGAGTGCTACGACTGGTCTGCATGGCATCGGCGGTCGTGACTCAGGAGTGGCTTCAGCGATGATTAATACCAGTCAGCAGATTGGTGGATCACTCGGAGCTGCTCTTCTCAATACCGTCGCAGTCACCGCATCCTCAACCTTTGCGGCAACTCATACATCACTTGGAAAGGCGCTCCCAGCTTTTGCAGCGGTTCACGGCTTCTCCATAGCATTCCGCGTTGGAGCAATCTTCCTCTTGGTAGCAGCCATCATCATTGGTTTAACAATCAATGTTGGTAAGCATGCGGCAGATAGTGCTGAAGGAGTAGTCCTTCACTAAAAGTCTCGAGGATTACTTTCTTCGATAGATGAAGATCCCGAAGAGTAGGCCGAAGACAATCAAGACGGTCGAGGTTGCTAACAGGGCGAAGTTCTTTGAAGTACCGTGATGCGGTTGCTGCGTTGTATACAACGTGGGAACCGCATCATTTTTGTAACTGAAAGTGAACTCACCATCCAGAACATGACCATCTGCTGCGGCCACTCGGTAGTTAACCAGAACAGGTCCATCAACGGTGTTGGGTTGGACTGCTACGTGGAGTACTGCCCCATCTACTGAAGTCTCCCCTTCAAGTGATTGCGCACTAGCGTTGGTGACGCTTACCTTATTGATCTGGGCGCCTGCTAGAACCTGGAGCGGCTCACCAAAGGTGAGAGTGATCTGATCCGGCCAACTTTGAATCGTTGTATCGTGCACAGGATCACTCGAAACAAGCGTGGTATGAGCAGAGGCCGACAATGGCAGCGCGACGAGGATCAAGGCAACAGATGCGAGGAAGAACTTCTTCATAGATCTATCTTAATCGAGGAAGAAATCAAGCAAGAACTCGGTTGTTCCAGGCTTAACCGAATACTTCTCTAAGTTAGTAATACCTTCTGAAGCCAAGAGTTCATCATCAACGAAGAAGTTTCCGGAGGTCGTCTTTCCATCGCGATTGAGGATGATGTAGGCCGAATCCGAGAGGATTTCTGGTGTTCGACAGAAGTCGGTATCTACTCCAGGAATCATCGCCAGTGCCGCGGTGTCGACCGCCGTACGTGGCCAGAGTGCATTAACTCCGATGCCATCGCGCTTAAACTCTTCAGCAAGTCCTAGAACACACATGCTCATTCCATATTTCGACATTGTGTAGGCAAGGTGTGGCTTGAACCATTTCGCCTTCATGGAGAGTGGAGGCGAGAGTGTGAGGATATGTGGATTGCGACCCTCTGCCGCAGATTTCTTGAGGTGAGGAAGAGCGGCTTGAGAGGTGAGGAATGTTCCACGCACGTTGACATCGAACATCAAGTCAAAGCGCTTGGCTGGCGTTGCTAGCGTCGGAGTCAGATTGATTGCACTGGCGTTATTGATGAGGATGTCGATACCACCGAAGGTTTCGACCGTCTTTGCAATCGCGGCTTCAATCTGGGTTTCATCGCGGATATCGCATTGAAGTGCGAGCCCTTCTCCCCCAGCGGCATTGATCTCCTCCACCGCTGAATAGATGGTGCCAGGAAGTGTTGGATGGGGTTCGGTTGTCTTTGCTGCGATCGCCACCTTTGCGCCATCTTGAGCCGCTCGTAGCGCAATCGCCAAACCAATGCCACGAGATCCGCCAGTGATAAATATTCGCTTGCCTGCTAGTGACACGTTAATCCTTCTTTCTTGAGGTCATGAACTTCATAAAGGCACCTTGGGTCTCATCGGATTGGAGTGCGATCCGGAACATCTCACCTTCGGCGAGCATCACATTCTCGACTGCGATGTGCGAACCACTCTTCAGTAACGCTTTGGTATTGAGTACTGCGCTTGGCGGTTGATCGGCGATAAGGGCAGCCACTTCAAGCGCCTTAGCGGTAGGGCTCTCCTCGATGCTGTTGATTAGCCCCATCTCGAGCGCTTCAGCGGATCCAAAGCTTCGGCCAGTCATGAATATCTCTGATGCTTTGGTATGGCCCACAAGGCGCGGGAAGAGCAGACTCGAGCCTGCCTCAGGGACTAATCCAAGTGTGACGAAGGGCATCGCAAAGAGCGCATCAGCTGCCGCATAGACGAGATCGCAGTGAAGGAGCATCGTCGTCCCAATACCGACGGCATTACCTTGGACAGCAGCAATCAGCGGCTTAGGAAATTCATGAATCGCTTTGAGAAAGTGGAAGACCGGCGATGACATCGTGATCTCTTCATTCATGAAATCCATGATGTCGTTACCTGCCGTGAATGCCTTTCCATTTCCAGAGATCACAACGGTTCGGATTGCGAAATCCCCCGCCGCGGCATTCAGGCTATTAGCCAAGGTCATATACATCGCCTGGGTAATTGCATTCTTCTTCTCTGGGCGATTGAGGGTGAGATGAAGGGTTTGGTCGATCTGTTCGATCAGAATCTCAGACATAGCCAAATCCTACTCACGAGTAACCAATAAAAGAAGCCCCCAGATTTCCCTGAGGGCTCACTTTTTTACACTTACTTACTCTGAATTACTCCTAGCTTAGTTTACCGATCTGGATTTAGCGCTCTAGCTCTCCGCGGATGAATGCTTCAGTCTTCTCATGTGCCTGCTCATCTGTGTACTGAGTAGGAGGAGTCTTCATGAAGTAACTTGAAGGCGAGAGCAATGGTCCACCGATCTTGCGATCCAATGCGATCTTTGCGCAACGGAGTGCATCGATGATGACGCCAGCTGAGTTAGGTGAATCCCATACTTCGAGCTTGTATTCGAGATTGAGTGGAACGTCACCGAAGGCGCGGCCTTCGAGGCGAACGTAGGCCCACTTGCGATCATCGAGCCATGGGATGTAATCCGATGGTCCAATGTGAACATTCTTTGCGCCCATATCGTGATCGAGCTGTGAAGTCACAGAATTTGTCTTTGAGATCTTCTTAGATTCAAGACGATCGCGCTCGAGCATATTCTTGAAGTCCATATTTCCACCAACGTTGAGCTGGTAGGTACGGTCTAGGTGAACGCCACGGTCCTGGAAGAGCTTTGCCATGATGCGGTGGGTGATGGTTGCGCCAACCTGGGACTTAATGTCGTCACCGACGATTGGGATACCAGCCTTAGTGAACTTCTCTGCCCACACTGGGTCTGATGCGATGAATACTGGAAGTGCGTTAACAAAAGCTACCCCGGCATCGATTGCGCATTGTGCATAGTACTTCGCTGCTTCTTCTGAACCTACAGGGAGGTAACAGATGAGGACATCAACCTTCTCCTCTTTCAGACGAGCGACCATATCAACGGGTGCTGCTGCTGATTCAGTGATGGTCTCCTTGTAGTACTTACCAAGGCCATCGAGGGTGTGACCACGTTCTACGACAACGCCGGTCTTCGCTACATCAGAGAACTTAATAGTGTTGTTCTCGCTAGCCCAGATTGCATCTGCAAGATCGAGTCCGACCTTCTTGGCGTCGACATCAAATGCAGCAACAAACTTCACGTCGCGAACATGGTAGCCACCAAGGACTGCGTGCATAAGGCCTGGGATCTCGGTATCTGCTGCAGCGTCCTTGTAATAGGTAACGCCTTGAACGAGCGAGTTGGCGCAGTTTCCTACTCCAATTATCGCTACGCGAATATCTTTACTGGTCACGAGGATTTCCTTTCGGTATTGATCATTTCTTGTAGCCAAGCGATCTCTCGCTCCGCCGATTCCAATGAATGGCGGCGCCACTCAACTAAGTACTTATCGAATCCGGCTGGAGACTTTTCGAGTTCGTCGCGAAGGATTGCTGCCTTCTCAACTAACCGGCGAAGTCGCCCTTCCAAGATCTGTAGACGATTCCCTTGCGGGGTTGGTCCGAAGAATGCAAAGCGCACTTCAAAGCTCTCGTCATCCCAGGCCTCTGGGCCTGAGGTGGCGGTGAGCTCTTCAAAGCGCTTGCGCCCGGCTGTACTGATTGCGTAGACGATCCTCGATCGACGAGAGAGACCTCCCTGGTCCGAGAGAGACTCTTCGATCAACTGACCTTCCAACATCCGATGGAGTTGGGGGTAGAGAACAGAGAAGCTCAGGGCCCGGAATGGTCCGTAGATCGCAATCATCCGCTTGCGCAGCTCGTAGCCATGCAGCGGCCCCTGTGAGAGCAGCCCAAGGAGGGCAAACTCGAGGGATTCACCACGTGAGCGCACGAAGACCACTTTCCAAGCATCAGTTCAGATTGATTAAACGGGTTAGATCTATCGATTCGATACATCTATCCGATAGTTAACTCGATATATCGAATCGATGCAACTCCGACACTCCGCTGGGCGTAGGGCTTCACCCTGTAGCCTCGGGCCATGGCGATTGTGATCCCCTCCAGGCTTTGGGAGTACTCGATTGCCGCCTTCTTAATCATTCTGGCCCCTGGCCCAAGCGTCCTCTTCACGATAGCGCGAGCTATCGCGTGGGGGCGCACGACGGCCCTCCTGACCGTTCTTGGAAATGTCTTAGGCATGTACACGATGTCAGTCTTCGTCTCTTTTGGGCTCGGTCCGATCCTCTCCCGCTCGCACCTTGTCTTCAACCTCGTCCAGTGGGGCGGCGGGCTCTATCTGGTCTACCTCGGGTACTCCGCGATCAAAGATAGCCCTACGGATGCTCAAGGAATGCGTGAGATCGTCGATGAGAAGCCGAGCCCACTCAGGACGATTCGTCAGGGCTTTGCCGTGGGATCGCTCAATCCGAAGGGGATGGTCTTCTTTGCAGCGATCGTTCCGCAATTTGTAGACCGCGCTAAGGGTCAGATCACCGGTCAGATGCTGATCATGGCAACGATCTTTGCCGCTATCGCCCTTATCTCAGATGGCAGCTGGGGCTTATTGGCCGGGACGATCCGAGAGTGGTTTGCGCGAGATATCAAACGGTTGATCCGTATGCGCATCAGTGGTGGCGTAGTGATGATCCTTTTAGGGCTACTCACTATTGGGCAATCAATCCTCCACCGCTAATCCATATCAGCCGCAATCAAAGGTGGCCGAGACCGTGGCGCTCCCGCGCAATGTCAGTGGCTCCTAGTTAAATAGTGGCAAGAAAAGAAGGAAATAACACTAAAAATCTGGAGCGTCGAAACTATGGGTGAGAGAAGAGTTAATTTAAGTCCGAGCGATCTGACTTTTTCATGGGATGGTTGCCATCGCGAGCTGTGGTTGCAATACAACCATCAGGTAAAGGCGCCGATGTTCATGCCGACGGTCGCCGAGCTTGCTGATTCACAAGAGAGCTACTTCATGAATAAGAAGGAGCCGCTTGCGACATCGGCGATGCATCCAGATATTCCCCTGGGCAAAGTAGTTGATCACGGCGGATGGGTACTCTCCAAGCCCATTCAAATCAATGGCGTCGAAAGCCATCTCTCTATTCGCGGCAAATACGATTTACTTGCTGAATTCGATGATGGCACTTACGGCATCATCGATTGCAAGATGCAGGCGCGAACATCCGATAAGAGCGGCTTCTACTCCCCACAACTTGAGGCTTACGCTTACGCACTAGAGAACCCAGCAAAGGGTGAAGCGAAGAAGATCTCGATGATCGGAATTTACTCGTGGTCCGTTCCGCAGGCATGGGGAAATGTAAACGCAGGCTTTGGCTACCGCGTCAATGCCAATTGGTATCGAGCCGAGCGAAATCCAGAAGCTCTTCAAGCCCGATTGGAAGAGTTCATCACGATGATCAATGGTGACTGCCCGCCATCAAAAGATGGCTGCGAGCATTGTAAATATCTCGATGATCGAGAAGCGATCCTCAAAAACTTCTAACGAGGAGTTAGGCGTCCTTCTCGTTGTCCTGAAGGTAATTGCGCTTCTTCATAATCTCAGCCTTCGCCTCAGAGGCGTACATCTCGACATACTCCTGGCCAGAGAGTCTCTGAATCGCTTTCATGATCTCATCGGTTGCTTCGCGCAGAACTTGAAGATCGCGTGAATCTCCGCTGAAGTACATGGGTTCACCAAAGATCATCTCCACACGACGGACCTTAGGAACGATCTGACCAGTGGGTTGAATCTCTGCGGTATTGAACATCGCTACCGGGACAACTGGGCAGCCGGATTCGATCGCCATGCGGGCGATGCCGGTGCGACCCTTATAAAGACGGCCATCAGGAGAACGAGTTCCTTCTGGATAAATTCCGATGCAATCCCCCGCTTTGAGAAGCTCGAGGCCGGTGAGGATTGCTGCCTCACTGCGCCTTCCGCCTGCACGATCCACTGGAACCTGTCCGAGTGCGATGAAGGTGAGTTTCTTGATCAAGCCCTTCAACCCAGGCGATGTGAAGTACTCACTCTTTGCCAAGAAGGTGACCTTGCGCGGAACGACAAGCGGCATAAAGATCGAGTCACTAAATGAGAGGTGGTTGGAGGCAATAATCACTCCACCGTTATTAGGCACAAGGCGAAGTCCGGTGACCTTAGGCCTGAAGAAGAGCATCAGGAGTGGAGTCAGGAAGGACTTGAGGAAGGTATATGCCACGGGAGTAATTTAGGGGTTCAGAGCCGAGTTGTGACACCATCTGAGCGTGGCCGATCGAGAAAATTCCGGATCTTTTACCCTTCCTGGGGGAAAAGTGGGTGTTCTCATGATTCATGGCTTCACGGGATCGCCTGCAACGGTCGAACCATGGGCGCGAGGTATCGCTCGCGAAGGATTCACTGTCAGCGTTCCACAACTTGCTGGACACGGAACGCGATGGGAAGACCTCAATCAGACGCAGTGGTCTGATTGGTATCAGAGCGTCGAGAGCGCCTATCTTCAACTTCGCCAAGAGTGTGAGCGAGTATTCATCGCCGGCTTCAGTGTTGGTGGCGCACTTGCACTTCGACTGGTTCAAAATCGCGGTAGCGAGATCGAAGGACTTATCTTGCTCAACGCATCAATCTTCGATGAACGTAAGAGTTATGTACTTCTTCCAGTTCTCAAACACATTATCCCGTCGCTTAAGAGCGGAGCGATGGATGTGAAGAAGCCTGGGGTCGCGCGACATAGTTATAACCGCTTACCATTAAAGGCTTTAGATTCACTTCGGGGCCTTTGGGATAGCGTTGAGACCGATCTCTTCTTGGTAGATCTACCGCTGATGGTCGCTTACTCTGTTGATGATCATGTTGTTGATCCTCGAAACTCCGAGACGATCATCGACAATGTCTACTCCTCGGATATTCGAGAGGTCATCTTTGAGAACTCATTCCATAATGTCGCACTTGATTACGATGCCGATGTCTTAATTGAAGAGAGCATCATCTTTATCCAGGATGTTCTAACTGGTGAAATAGCTCGAGGCGCTGTAAACGATGAGCGCGAACTTATCGATGCCGAGTTTGAAGCGATTGTCTCTGGCTTATCACTTGATGAATCCTCACCGACGACTTTCTTAGATGAGTTGGATCGCCCTCAGCCCGATGATTTTCACACTCCAAATCCACCATTGCCAAAACTCTCCGAATCAAATCGAATGGCGCTCTGGCTCCTTACAGGTGGATCACTAGCGATTCTGCTCTACATCCTTACGGGCTTCGATCTCTTTGGCACCGGAGCATGGCCTGGCGTATTCGCAATATGTGGTGGCTTAGGCAGAATAATGTGGAACACTGCGCGCCGACTTGATGAGGGCGAGAGCGGCGACGATGGAGCGGTTCTTTAGAGGCGAGCAAGTGATGCGGCGCCAACGAGGCCAGCATCATTTCCAAGGGTTGCTGCAACGATTCTAGGAGTTGGATGCTTGCCACTAAATGGCATGTAGCGATCTAGCGCCGCCCGAGTCGGGGCGAGCAAGATCTCGCCAGCATCAATCACTCCGCCACCGATCACAACACAGGCTGGGTCGAAGAGGACGCTGAGTGAGGCAATACCAGCCCCGAGCCACTGTGCAGTTGTATTGAAGCCAGCAAGGGCGATCGGATCACCATCGCGCGCCGCTTCAGTAATGTGATGACCACTGAGTCCGGCGACGGTGCCATCACCACGAGCTAAGAGGTTATGAGCGGCATCAGGTGAAGCGTTAATAGCCTCACGAACGTGGCGCATTAGCGCATTTCCTGATGCGTACTGTTCAAAGCATCCTCGTGCACCGCATCCACAGAGATGGCCCTCTGGTACAACACGTAGATGTCCAAACTCTGCAGCGATTCCGTAAGCGCCTCGATGTAACTTTCCTTCAATGACTGCTCCGCCACCGATTCCGGTTCCGACTGTAATCATCATCATCTGATCTTCACCGACACCAGCGCCATAAACCGCTTCACCCCAGGCCGCAGCATTTGCATCGTTCTCAATCACGATCGGTAGACCTAAGAGATTCCCGATCTCTTCTTTGAGATTGATGCCATTCCAACCAGATATATTGGGAGTCGCCAGCATCGTCTCGCGATCAGAACTAACAAATCCTGCTGCGGATACCCCAACAGCAATCGCATCGTGATCTTGCAAGAGAACTTTTGCAACATCGGCGATCGTCTTCGTCAGAGCTGTGCCACCCTCTTTGGGGGTTGCCTCACGGTGCGTCGCTAAAATCTTTCCATTCTCATCAACCACACCACCAAGAACTTTCGTACCGCCAATGTCGATACCAATGGTGAGAGACATTAATCTTCCAACTTCGCTTTTAACTCCTTGAGAGCTAGATCGATCGTGTCGCGTTCGGCCTTCGTGCGCATCATCGCTGGCACAGGCATTGAAAGCGCAACTGTGAGTTCGTACTCGACCTTCGTTGTATCGTCACCATTATCTGTCAGCGTGTAACCACCAGTCATCTCCGTGAGCATATCCGCGTCATCGAGTGCAAAGGTGAGAGCGTTAGGCGCCTTACTCCAGTCGTAATCCAAGATCACGCGATCCTTAACCTGTCCGGCCTTGATCATCATCTCAATTTTGGTAGCACGACCCTCGCCATCCTTCTCCAAGACCGAGGCGCTCTTGATTGCGCTCGACCATTCTGGATAACCAGCTGGGTCAAAGAGGAGGGCGGCGACATCTGCCACAGGGGCGTCGATCTGGATGGAGTTCTTAGAGGCTTCAGACATAGCCGTAGGTTACTGCCCCTAGCCTCTAGCCGAAGTAACAACTCCCCCACTACCGTTGTCGCATGAATGAATTTTCAACATCGGCTATCGTCCCAGCCGCGACCGCAGGAAATCTCACCAACCTTGTTGCCGAGCGGGCCTGGTTTGAACCACAACGAGTCATGCTCTCCCGCCCACTTGGGGATGGTTGGCAAGAGGTAACCGCCCGTGAGTTCGAAGAAGAGGTCCGAACCGTCGCAAAGGGTCTCATCGCTTCCGGCATCGCTATTGGCGATCGCGTCGCCATCATGGCAAAGACGCGTTATGAGTGGACGATCTTGGACTTCGCAATCTGGTTCTCGGGCGCAATCTCAGTTCCCATCTACGAAACATCGAGTGCCGAACAGATTCAGTGGATCCTTGAAGACTCAGGTGCAGTAGCACTTATCGTTGAGACTCCTGCACTAGCTGAGACCGCTCGTCCAGTTCTTGGTTCGCGCTGCTCGCGAATGTGGACGATCACCGATGATGCCATCGCTCAACTTGTCCAGGCTGGCCACGGTGTCAGCGATGATGAGATCAATCATCGACGTAATTCTCTCAACCCAGATTCACTCGCAACACTTATCTATACCTCTGGGACAACTGGAAAGCCAAAGGGTGTTCAGCTTACCCACGGCAATTTCCTAGCCGAGTGCGGCAATGTTGTACAGGGCGCTGCCGATCTCTTCCTTAAGCCAAATGGATCAACTCTTCTCTTTCTTCCAGTCGCACATGTCTTTGGACGGATGGTGCAGATCGGTGCAGTAACAGCAGGATTGCATCTCGCCCATTGCAGTGACATCAATCGCCTTCCGCAAGATCTAGCAAGTTTTAGACCAACCTTCGTTCTTGCCGTGCCTCGTATCTTTGAGAAGATTTACAACGGAGCAGAAGCTCGGGCAGAAGCTGCCGGCAAGGGAAATATCTTCCGCAAGGCATCTGATACGGCTATCGCCTACTCAGAAGGTTTGGATTCAGGTCGTATCGGATTTGCGCTGCGCCTCAAGCACAAGCTCTTCGACAAGTTGGTCTATTCGAAGATCCGTGCCGGTATGGGTGGAGCGGTTGAAGCGGCAATCTCTGGAGGTGCGCCACTTGGTGCCAGACTCGGACACTTCTATCGCGGTGCAGGCGTCAATATCCTTGAAGGCTACGGCTTAACCGAGACAACAGCCGGTGCCACTCTCAACCTTTCTCAAGCGCAGAAGGTTGGTTCGGTCGGCAAGCCACTTCCAAGCACAACGGTTCGTATCGCTGAAGATGGTGAAATCCTCATGAAGGGTCCGATCATCATGCGCGGCTATTGGCAGAACGATGCCGCCAATGCAGAGGTCTTTACCGAAGATGGTTTCTTCCGCTCTGGTGACCTTGGTGCGCTAGATGAAGATGGCTTCCTCACAATCACCGGCCGTAAGAAGGAATTGATCGTGACTGCCGGTGGAAAGAATGTTGCACCAGCAGTTCTCGAAGATCGCGTCCGCGCTCATCCACTCGTCAGCCAGTGCCTTGTCGTCGGTGATAACAAGCCATTTATTGCAGCGCTTGTCACCTTAGATGCAGATGCAATCAAGGGTTGGTCAGCAGCAAATAAGAAGTCCGGAACATCAATCGCTGATCTAGCAAAGGATCCAGCTTTGATCGCCGTCATCCAAACTGCCATTGACGATGCAAATAAGGCTGTGAGCCGAGCTGAATCGATCCGCAAGTTCACTATCTTGCCGATGGATTTCACTATCGCCGATGGACAACTCACAGCCAAGCTCTCCGTCAAGCGCCATGTAGTAGCAGCGCAATTCGCCCGTGAGATCAATGAGCTCTTTGCATAACTCGGGTAGGTAAGACGAGATGACTTCCCCAGAAGCAAGAGTTCGTTCCCTCGAAAAGGTGATCTCGCACGATCTTCACCAGATCGGACTTCGTGTGGATCAGACGATTGGTCGTCATGCCACCAATCAGATAACTCGATCTGCACTTCGCGATATCAGAAGCGCGATCGATGCTCTCACTTCCAAACTTCACGACCTGAGCAGAAGCGATGACCTACTCACCAAACGAGAGTTGCAAATTCTTCATTCACTCGCCACCGGCAAGACCGCGGCCGCGATTGGCATCGAATATTCAATTTCTGAGCCAACCGTCAAAACTCATCTCGCTGCCATCTATCGAAAGTTACAGGTGACAAATAAGACCAGTGCGCTTTCACAAGCACGAAAGATGGGCTTACTCGCCAAATAGGATCTCCTTAAAGCGCGATCCCCAGATCTTCCAACTCCACGTCGAGATCGCCCATTCGCGACCACGAGCTGCCATCTCTTGACGCAATTCGTCATTACTCAACATCGCAATAGCTTTCTGCGCAATTGCGTCGATATTAGTTCCATCGACAACAAACCCAGTCTCGCCATCCAGAACTGCATCTGGTGCCCCGCCTGACGCTCCGCCCAGCACCGGGATTCCAGCTGAGCTCGCTTCGAGATAGACAATGCCAAGTCCTTCAACTTCCAAACCAAAGAACCTTGCGCGCGATGGCATAGCGAAGATATCGCCAAGTCTTAGGTAACGAGGAAGCTCTCCGTAGTGCAATCGACCAACAAAGTGAACGCTCTTTTCAAGATGATACTTCGCTACGAGCTTATCTAACTTCTGCCGATACGGGCCTTCTCCAACAAGCAAGAGCGCTGCATCGGGAATTGATTCGAGAATCTTTGGCATCGCCTCGATTAAGCGATCCTGACCTTTGCGATGCACTAACCTCCCAACGCAGACTATGACTTTCTTCTCAGTGAGATGGAGCTCTTCAAGAAGTGCAGCATCTTTCGAGCCTGGAGTGAAGTGATCAATCGCAATTCCTGGCGCTATACGTACCGCCTTTACTCGCTTTCCAAGAATTGGCTTCATGGCATTGTGGGTGTACTCCCCCAAATATGTCAGCACATCAAGGTTGCGGGTGATCGTCCGCATAATCCATGAGAATGGCCAGAGTTTCGACCACCAGACTTCGTGGCCATGAGTAAGTGCAACCTGTCGCTTCGCACCTCTACGGCGAAGGTGTCCAGACATCCAACCAAGTGGGGCCGCAGCTCCGTACCAGATAATCTCCGATGAGTGTGCGTTCATTACCTTTGCAACCGCACGATTGACGCGCGGGGTTGGCAGGAGAACCTTGCACTTGTCGCGATAGACGATGACTCCGTGTCGTTCTGATAATTCACGATCAAATCTCTCGAAACCTTCTTGACTGCTTGTGAAGATGACGATCTTTTTGCCATCCAATTCACTCAACAAACCCAGGATGAAGCTCTCGATACCGCCTGCGCGTGGGCCGAGATCGTTGGTCACTAAGAGAACTGGGCGCACATCCACCTGCAAAGGCTATCGTTCTCTTATGCCGATCATCGCAAATCTCATTGTGGGAGCAAATGGCGGCACGACGATTGATGGTAGATCCGCTCCCCTCAGCAGCGCTCAGGATCGAACTCGCTTTCACCAACTTCGCGAACGAGCAGACCTCATCCTTATTGGCGGAGAGAGTTCTCGTACTGAGCCTTATGCGAAGACTCCCGTCCCACTAGTTGTCACCTCAAGGCGATCAGATCTCAGTGGACCGGCGGCGCTCAATCCCAAAGCTTTGCTCTCGAACGCAGACCTCGCTTCCACATTGGCGACCTATCAACCGAATTTCTCTACGATACTTATCGAGGCCGGAGCGGGCCTTCTAGAAGAAGCAATACGTGCGCGATTGATCGATGAACTCTTCATCACAAAGGTTACGAAGAGTGGCGAGGGGCCGTACTTCTTGATCGATCCCATTGATCATGGACTCGAGCTTCGCGAGATCTCCGAAGGCCCGACCGAGCAGTTCTTCCATTATGCGCGCCTTCCCTGATTGAGTGACGAGGGAAATTAGACTTAGGCAGTGGCAACAGTAAATAGAAGTGCAGTGAAGTCGTGGGACGAGATTGTCGGCGAGATCCGGAAGATCACCCTACGCAATGAGATCCAACTCGAGGAGGTTCCAGCTCCTCAGAAACTCGCACCGCATGCCATCGCGTTGACCGCAGATGTTGATATTGATGTAGGTACAGGCAGATTTGTTCTCCTCCACGATCCCGCTGGTCAGGAAGGTTGGTCTGGCGAGTATCGATGTGTCACCTTCGCTCGCGCCGCTATCGAGCCAGAGCTCGCAAACGATCCATCTCTCTGTGATGTGAGCTGGTCGTGGTTGATCGAAGCACTTGCGCAAGAGGGTGCGCAGTACGTACACCCAAGTGGCACCGTAACCCGGGTCGCCAGCTCTTCGTATGGCGAACTCGATGGACGCGATGAAGATTCTGAAGTTGAAGTGCGCGCATCTTGGACACCGGTTGATGGACACTCAATAACCGCGCACGTCAACGCTTGGATCTCACTGCTCGGAAGAATCTCGGGCCTGGAACCACTTCCAGAGGGCATCACTCAACTTCCGCTCCACCGTTAACGTAAGAAAGTAATCTCCTGTGGCCGAACTCCTTCTTACTCCTCGCAATGGCCTCTCCGCGCTGATCGAGAGTGATGAGGCACTTCGCGCCGCAATCGACGAGTTGGCCGCCGGCACTGGCCCGATAGCAGTCGATGCAGAGCGCGCCTCTGGCTATCGATATAGCCAACGTGCGTATCTCATTCAAATCTATCGTCGTGGTGGCGGTCTCCACCTCATAGATCCAATCGCCGCAAATAACACTGAAACTTGGGCGTTAATGGATCGCACCTTTAAAGAGTGTGAATGGATTATTCATGCAAGTACCCAAGATCTTCCCTGTCTTCGTGAACTCGGTATCGCTCCAAAGAGCCTATTTGATACTGAGTTAGGAGGTCGAATTGCTGGTTGTGAGCGAGTTGGACTCGGAGCGCTCTCTGAAGAACTTCTTGGCATTCAGCTTGCGAAGGAACATAGCGCGGTGGATTGGTCGCTTCGTCCACTGAAAGAGGAGTGGCTTACTTACGCAGCTCTCGATGTTGATGTACTCATTGATCTGCGTGATGCCATGGAAGAACTCCTTCAATCCCGAGGCTATTTGGAGTACGCACAAGAAGACTTTGCTGCAATTCTGCAGGCTCCCCCATCCCCATCAAAGCGAGATCCATGGCGCAAGACTTCAGGGATGCATAAGGTAAGAGATCGCATGACACTTGCAATCGTAAGAGATCTCTATGGTGCTCGTGATGCCTATGCCCGCAAAGTTGATATCGCACCAGGCAGAATCTTCAACGATGACGCACTTGTTGAGATTGCGACTAAGCGACCGCTCACGATCGATCTCTTCTCAAAGATCATCTCTCGTCGCTCTCGCATCAAGGATCAACCTTTTGCAGAGTGGTTTGATATCTATCGAACGACGCAACAACTACCGAAAGAAGAGTTACCCGAGCTGCGAACACCGACGACCGGGTTGCCTCCACAGAAATTGTGGAAAGATCGAAATCCACCTGGCTATGCGCGATTGACGCACGCTCGCGCGGCGGTTATCGAACGCGCCGAAGAACTTGGAATACCTGCTGAAAATCTCATCTCGCCCGAAGCAGTCCGTCAGGCGATGTGGCATAACCCAGAATCTGGTGATGGTCGCAGTTATATTCAAGAGAAACTCCGCGCAGCCGGCGCTCGCAGCTGGCAGATTGAGAATATTGCCGAATTTCTGGTCGCACCCCTTCACGAGACCGAGCCACTGCCTGCCCCAGTCGCCCCTGAAGCAGAACCGACCTCCGAGCCTGCGGGAGATGGAACCCCGCTCCAAGAGTGAGGTTGATCGCATCTAGCGAATTACGCAACATTCAAGTTGCGTAATTCCACGCCCGAGCCTTAGGCTCATCTCGTGTTAAGCACCTATCTGATCGCCCTGCGGGAAGGCTTAGAAGCCTCTCTCATTGTCTCGATCCTCGTCGCTTACCTTGCCCGAACAGATCGAAAGAGCTACGCCCGCTACATCTGGGCTGGCGTCGGCGCTGCTGTGGCTCTGAGCTTTGGACTTGGCGCACTCCTCTCCTTCACCAGCACGACACTCAGCGTTCGCGGCGAGGAACTCTTCGCGGGTCTCACCTCTGTTGCTGCCGTTGGTTTTGTTACCGCGATGGTCTTCTGGATGAAGCGAACCGCTCGTGGATTAGGAAAAGAACTCCAGAGCAAGGTCGATGATGCACTTCCTCTCGGTTCGATCGCTCTCATCTCAACCGCCTTCTTCGCTGTTGCAAGAGAAGGTCTGGAGACTGCGCTCTTCATCTACTCGAACTTCCGCACCGTGCGTTCAAATACTGCGCCTTCACTTGGTCTGATTCTTGGACTTCTGAGCGCGATCACACTTGGTTTCTTGATCTATCGCAAGACCGTCAAGATCAATCTTGGAAAATTCTTCACAGTCACTGGTTTCGGCCTCATTACCGTTGCAGCTGGCGTTCTCTCTCATGCAGTCGGTGAATTCCAAAGCCGTGGCGATCTTCCAGGAAAAGATCTCTTTGCGTGGAACGTCGAACCAACTGGTACCGGAGTCTTTAGCGCCAATACTCTCTGGACTATCCTCGATGGCTCGGTTGGAATTGGATCAAGCTTGACCGTGCTCCAGCTCATTGTCTGGGTCGCTTATCTCTCGATCGTGCTCTCTATCTATGGTCGCCCGGCAAAGGCGCTTTCTACCCCTTCGCCCGTGGGTGCGCGCTAGCGTAACTTTCTCGTAGTCGATCGATCGTTACCAAAGTATAAATCTGAGTCGTTGTCACTGAAGAGTGGCCGAGTAACTCTTGGACTACTCGAATATCAGCACCGCCATCGAGTAAGTGGGTTGCAAATGAGTGGCGAAGTGAGTGTGGCGTTACATCCTGTGCAATGCCAGCACGATCTGCTGCTTTTGCCACTATCGACCAAGCGCTCTGGCGCGTGAGTACTCCACCTCGTGCATTGAGAAAGAGAGAATCACTCCTACGTTCTTTCAGAAGTGATGGACGAACTCGCACTAAATATTGATCGAGCGACTCCTGGGCGAACTTACCTACCGGAACGATTCGCTCCTTGCCGCCCTTACCTAAGAGGCGGATCGTGAGAGTCTCTTCCTCTCCTAGCTTGCTGATATCGGAGATCGTTAATGAGACGAGTTCAGAGACTCTGCCGCCTGTCGCATAAAGAAGTTCGATGAGCGCGACATTTCGCAATGAGAGTAGATCACCTTCATAGACCGCGTGAGAGATCAGAGATTCAATCTCTGCAATGGAGAGCGCCTTGGGAAGGCGCTTTGGAATCTTCGGTGGTGCGAACTCTTTTATAGGATTGAGGAAACCTTCCTCTTTTGAGGCGAATTCATAGAAGTTTCGAATGGCGACTACGGCACGGGAGATTGAGCTCTCTGCTAACGGAGCCGAACCGCCCTTACCCCGCAAGGTAGCAACGAACTCCGCCATCAGTGGTGTTGAAAGTTCGTCGACCTCGATCGACTGACTCTGAAGGTACTCAGTAAAGCGAGCGAGATCTCGCTTGTAAGCACTCGTTGTGTTTTTGGATAGCCCCTTTTCTACCCGGAGGTGTGAAAGGTATTCACCCACTAACGCTTCAGCGCTTTTCATGGCCCTTCTTTAAGCCATTGGAGATAGCTGCTGCGATCAATCCACTAAAGAGCGGATGTGGACGTGTTGGCCGTGAGAGGAACTCTGGATGAGCTTGGGTTCCCACATAATATGGATGCGCTTCGACGGGTAATTCAACGAATTCAACGAGATGTTGATCTGGAGATAGGCCCGAGAAGAGGAGACCAGTGGCGGCGATCTGATCGCGATACTTATTGTTCACTTCATAGCGGTGGCGGTGTCGCTCTTGAATAAGTTCTGATCCGTAGAGCTTTGCGACGATAGAACCTGGAGTTAGCGCTGCTGGGTAGAGCCCGAGGCGCATAGTTCCACCCATATCGCCTTCCCCTGCAACGATCGCTTCCTGTGAGGCCATCGTGGCGATTACCGGGTGCTTGGTATCCGGATCAAATTCGGCAGAACTTGCGCCATCAAGGTGAGCAAGTGAGCGAGCGGCTTCAATCACCATGCATTGCAGGCCGAGGCAGAGTCCGAGCGTTGGAATCTTATTCTCGCGAGCAAATGTGAGAGCGCCGAGTTTTCCTTCGATACCTCGGACTCCAAAGCCACCAGGAACGCAGATTGCATCAACATCTGAGAGATTTGCTGCAGCGCCTGCAGGAGTTTCACAATCATCAGATGGAATCCACTTGATGTGAATCTTCGCTTCATTGGCAAAGCCACCGGCGCGGAGCGCTTCGGTAACAGAGAGATAGGCATCTGGCAGGTCGACATACTTGCCGACGAGGCCGACGGTCACGTGGTGCTTTGGATGGTGGACGCGATTGAGTAGATCGTCCCACTCCCCCCAGACCACATCAGTTGCCTCAAGACCTAGGCGACGAACAACATAGCTGTCGAGTCCTTCAGAGTGGATGACCTTAGGAATATCGTAAATCGATGGGGCGTCGACGGCAGCGACTACAGCTTCGAGATCGACGTCGCACATTGCCGAGATCTTCCGCTTTACCGACTCGGGAATCTCGCGATCAGAGCGAATAACAATCGCATCTGGTGCGATACCAATAGAGCGAAGCGCAGCAACAGAGTGCTGAGTTGGCTTCGTCTTTAACTCTCCAGACGGTCCGATGTATGGAACCAAAGAGACGTGTAAGTAGAAGACATTATCGCGGCCAACATCTTGTCTGATCTGACGCGCAGCTTCTAAGAATGGAAGTGATTCGATGTCGCCAACGGTTCCACCGACTTCAGTGATGACGAGATCGATATCAGGGCCAGCCATCGAACGAATGCGTTCTTTAATCTCATTAGTGATATGTGGAATTACTTGAACGGTATCTCCCAGGTAGCCACCTCTGCGCTCCTTCGCGATGACATTGGAATAGACCTGTCCTGTTGTGACATTCGCCGAACCCTGCAGGCTGCGATCTAAGAAGCGCTCGTAATGACCGATATCGAGATCGGTCTCGGCGCCATCATCGGTGACAAAGACTTCACCGTGTTGGAATGGGTTCATGGTGCCTGGATCTACATTGAGATAAGGATCGAGCTTCTGCATGGTGACTCGAACACCACGGGAGGTGAGTAATCGACCAAGGCTCGAGGCTGTGAGCCCTTTTCCTAGACTTGAGGCTACGCCCCCGGTGACAAAGAGATGCTTGGTTACATGAGGGCTGGTCATGGAGCACAAACTTATCAGGAATTCGACCCTGAATTTCGCACGAGGTCGAGCAACTCCTTTGCGTGTTCCTGAGCGCTCTCCGATTGGGCTTGGCCAGAGAGCATGCGGGCGATTTCGACCCTCCTAGCAGGCTCATCAAGGCGGAGAACATCACTTGCACTCACCGATCCCGACTCATCCTTACGAACAACGAGGTGATGATCTGCCCAAACCGCGACCTGGGCGAGGTGGGTCACAACGATCACTTGTGAACTCTTCGCAAGCGCGGCGAGCCTGCGGCCTACTTCTACTGCCGCTGCGCCACCGACTCCGGCATCGACTTCATCAAAGATATATGTACCGATCGGTGAACTTGCGGCGATCACAACTGAGAGGGCGAGCATGACGCGAGATGTCTCACCACCGCTAGCAACCTTTGAGAGTGGCAATGGGGTCGCACCAACATGGCCAGCAAAGAGAAGTCGAACCTCATCCAAGCCAGTTGAGGTGTACTCGCCAAAACTTTCACCGGGCGCTGTCGCGACCTCGCAGATCAATTGCGCATTGGGCATCGAGAGTTTCTGTATCTCTTGAGTTGTCGCCTCCGCCAGCGCCTTCGCTCCGTTAGCTCGTTTCTGCGAGAGCTTTTTAGCTGCACCTTTTACATCTTTAAAGACTGATGCCAACTCGCTCTCGAGTTCTGCAATCCGGGAGTCGCCACCATCTAAATCTTTGAGCGCTTGTGACCCTTCCTCGTAACGAGCAATTAATTCTTGATACGCGGCGGCTCTATCACTTCCTTTGCCCCACTTCTTGATGAGTGAGTTGATTCCAGCCTTTCGCTTCTGCAATGCATCGAAGCGAGCAGGGTCGGCTTCAAGCCCCGAGAGGTAAGCCAATAAGTCGCTCACCACATCAGAGAGGTCGAAGAGGACCGAGGAGTACTTATCGATATGAGCATCCAAAATGGCATCTCTATCTTTGAGAGTATCCAGCACCTTCTTCGCGCTACGTAGCGAGGTAAGGGTTCCGCGATCTTCATCTTCGATAATGTTGAGAGCAGATGAGATGGTTGCATGGAACTCTTCCACGCTGCCAAGGCGAACAATTTCGCTCTCAATCGAATCTAATTCACCCTCTGTTGGCATCAGCGCTGAGAAGTCATTCATAAATGCCTTCAACTCAGAGATCTCTTGATCGCGCTTCGCACTTTGGGCTTTAAGGCCAGCGATTCTTATCTCAAGGGATCGGTGAGATTCAAAGAGTTGTAGATACTCCGAAAGTTCTTGGCTGGCATCGACATAGAGATCAAGCATCTCTCGTTGTACCGCAGGTTTTGCGAGGCGAAGATTGGTCGATTGACCATGAATCTCGATGAGTTCTTCTGCAATCTCTCCAACTTTCGAGGCAGTAGAGAGTGCCCCACCTATCGATATTCGTGACTTGCCTTCAGGTGAGACGCTACGAGTAAGGAGAAGCGCGCCATCTTCTACATCTCCGCCGGCATCGAGTACCTTCTCGGTAATCACTTGATCAATCTCAAAGTTTGCAGATACCAGTGTTCGATCTGATCCAGTTCGAACGAGATCGGCATCAGATTTTGCTCCAAGGACTAAACCAAGGGCTGTGAGCACCATCGTCTTTCCAGCACCGGTCTCACCCGTAAGGACTGTTAGTCCTGGTGAGAATTCAACATTTGCGCTATCAATAACACCTAGACCGCGGATTGAGATTTCAGTGAGAGTAGAACTCCGCTTTATCTTGCTGGACGCTCTCTCACTCACCGCGCCAACCTTCAATAGGAAGCTTAAACTTTGCAACGAGACGATCGGTGAATCTAGCCTCGGCCATGTGAACTAGTTCGATCGAGTGGGCATCTTTCGAGATCGTGATGCGGTCACCCTTGAGAAGTTGGAATGTACGCATGCCATCACTTGATAACGTCGCGCCATCTGATTCAATATCAATTGCGATCGTTGAGTCCGGTGAGATCACCATCGGCCTTGAGAAGAGCGCATGCGCAGCGAGAGGCAGAAGGATCATTGCATTTACCTCAGGCCAGACGACCGGTCCCCCAGCCGAGAAGGCATAGGCGGTAGAGCCAGTTGGGGTTGCCGCGATCACGCCATCGCATCCCCAACGGGAGAGCGGACGACCATCAATCTGAACAAAGAGTTCGACCATCTGCGCATCGCTTCGCCCAACAGTTACTTCGTTGAGTGCCCAACCTTGATCAATAATTGACCCTCTGCGCTCGATCTCATGATGAAGAACAAGGCGCACTTCTCCGCGATAACTCTTTGAAGAGATCGAATCAACAATTGCACTGACTTCAGGGCGACCTATCTCGGCAAGAAACCCGACGTTACCCATATTGATGCCGAGGATCGGAATATTTCTTCCACGAACGATCTCCGCAGCTCGAAGGATGGTTCCATCCCCACCAAGGACTACTGCGATCTCAACGCCATCGACGCTCTCCATGCGTGAGATATTCGCAAGTGTCTGAGGAGTATTGGAGACGACATCAAAATCTTGAGCGACAAGTGCCTGCGCGAGCTCGGTTGCGAAGTCTGCTGCTTCAACCTTGGTCGGATGAATAACGAGAAGTACTTTTCGTTTGCTCATCTACTGTGGCCCTTCTGCAATGGCGGCATCGAGTGCCTCCTCTGAAACTGCCGTGCTTCCCTCTTTCAGCCATAAGAAATATTCAACATTTCCGCTCGG
>Ga0304729_1000099_pt1 | contig 56864 bp, 47 predicted proteins | sample C_131016_MF_Meta_FD_190475 | JGI IMG/M metagenome (GOLD analysis project Ga0304729, IMG submission 190475) | Freshwater microbial communities from Lake Croche, Canada to study carbon cycling - C_131016_MF_MetaG (v2) (version 2) | ecosystem: Environmental > Aquatic > Freshwater > Lake | place... | reverse complement strand
TCTGGTCGCTAGAACAGATGCAACCTGATTGTGACTGGGAAGACCAATTCCACACTGGAAAGATGGACATCACATTCGAAAAGGAAGAAGGATCAAAATATTCAGAAATGAAACATGGACCGAAACACACTCACACTTTTGATATAGAAGGTTATAAAGCACACTCTGCAAAGATTGATAATGGGTTGAGACTGCTGGGCCAGCACTGGCGTGCGCTTTGGGATTAGAACTATGAAAATGACTAAAGTACAAATTGTATATTCTATGTGTGAAACCTGGTTACCTGGTTTCTGCAATTTACATGAACAAGAAAAGGAATATATCTATAATAAGATGTTTGATGTCTATATTAAGAATATCGAACCCATTATGGAATCTAAAGAAGGAAGTAATGGATATGTAACTATTGGCAAACTTCTTGGTATTCTTGATGAATATGATAAGAAGTTTTATGAATTGGAACATCGTTTAGATGTAATGCAAAAGCCAAAGCCTATGATGACCACTGGAGATATTGGTCCCGTTGGTTGTTCTGATGTTTGGAATGGTGTTCGTGGCGTGGTTACAGGCATGAATGGCGGAAGTCCATATGATGCTGATTATAATAAATGGTCTTTCAATTCCAAATTCGATGATTCTGTAACGAGGAAGTAATGAACTTCATTAATTATCTTTCCGCGAGAAAACATCTCAAAGAAATTAACAAAACCATTGAAGTCATGGGTGGTGATGATGCATCATCCATACTTCTTGCACAGCGAGATATGACTGAAGATGAAGTAACTTATTTTTATTATAAGTCCATTTCAGATGTCATATATACTCTCATATTCTTATTAATTTTGATTACTGGATATGGAGCAACTGATGCCATTTGATAATGAAACTAAACGTGGTTGTCCACATTGCGGCAAAGAAATTGGTGGAGGTAAGGGTAACCTTAAAACCCACATTAAAAAATGCCAAGTGAAATTTGGTATTGTTGAAGGACCTGTTGAAGAGAAACTTAAAGTTATTGAAAAAGGAGAAAATAAAATGAGTACTTTTGTTGAAGTGAATTCGGTTGAAAAGGGATGTCCTGTTATTATTAATCTGGATCAGGTTGTTGAAATTGCACCACTTTCTGCTGGTGGATGTGCCTTATTCTGTAATGATGGTACAGGTAAGTATGATATTAAGGTAACAGACTCCTATGACTTGTTCAGGCAATTTGCAATGCAGACGGTATCATCAGAAGATATTCAGAATAAGATTAAGTCACTGAAAGGATAACATGGCAAAATATACGTTTATTCATGAAGATGAACAACATCCAAAAACCACTATCAAACATGAGGTTGAGGGTGTTATTACACTAACAGATCTTATCGAAAATTTCGAAAGATTCCTGAAGGCTTCTGGTTATACTTTTGATGGTTATTTGGATATCGTGGATAAGGAATCTTCCTATCCGAAAGAAACTCCTGAACATGAAGTTGGATGGTATAACACACCAGATGAACCAGGTATAACAAGAATCGGTATTTCTGAGAAGTAATACACATTGACAAAGTGTATCTTATGTGATACAATGATCTTGATTTCACTATTCTACGTTACACATTATGAATATTTTTTATCTTTCAAAGAACCCGGCGGAATGTGCAAGATTCCATAATGATAAACATCTAATTAAGATGATTTTAGAATATTCCCAACTACTCTCAACCGCTCACCGTGTGCTTGATGGGACTATTATTGACGGTTACAGTGCTTCTGGTCGTAAAAAGAAAGTATATGTACTTACCGATAGTCGTGATCCCACTCTTGAATCTCGTCTTTATTCGGCTACCCATGTAAACCATCCTTCAGCTATTTGGGTAAGAGAAAGTATCGCAAACTATTCTTGGCTACATTCTCTTTTAGTGGAACTCTGTAAAGAATATACTTTTAGATATGGTAAAGTACATAAGTGTGATCGTGATGGATTAGTTAATGATCTTGCTACATATCCTAAGAACCTTAAAGTTCATATGTTTACTGAACCTACTCCTGCAATGCCTGATGATGTAAAAATTTTAGGTAATTCGTTGGAATCGTACCGAAACTACTATATAAAGAATAAATCTAAACTGGCGTCATGGTCAGGAAAAATAAATAGTAGACCAATCCCAGAATGGTATGAGGTGAATAATGCCCCGCTATGACTTCGTTAACACAGAAACAAATGAAATTGAAGAACATTCCTTTTCATATAAGGAATATGACCAATTCCTTATCGACAATCCACAATTAAAGAGGTATCACACACCAGAAAATCTTCATGTAATGTCGGACCCAATCAGAATGAATGTACCAGGAACTATGAAATGTGATCCTGCTTTTGAACATGGTGTTATTGATCGTATTAAAGCTTCAGTTCCAGGAAATACTTTACATAAATCCCACAAAACGCAGGGCAGGAAGTGGGAATAATACAAACATTAAAAGGACACCATGGCAACAAAAAGAAGGACAGCTGCCGAAGAAGCACAGAAGCAACATTTCTCCATTAAAAGAATAATTCCTATTACAGAAACTCAAGAAAGAGTTTTTGAATCATTTGATGATGGTAAACATTTGGTATTATCTGGTTCAGCTGGATCAGGTAAATCATTTCTTGCAATGTTTTTGGCTTTAAGGGATATAATCAAGGACAGCAATTCGCAATACAAAAAACTTATTATTATTCGTTCAGCAGTACCATCGAGAGATTTAGGTTTCGTTCCTGGTACTCTAGAAGAAAAATCTAAAGTATATCAAGATCCGTATAAGAATATTGCAAACGAATTGATTGGTCGTGGAGATGCCTGGCACTTTTTGATGAATAAGGAAATTGTTGAATTTCAAACAACAAGTTTTCTTCGTGGTTTAACTTTTACTGATAGTATAATTATTTTTGATGAATTTCAGTCTGCAACATTTCATGAAATTGATACAGTATTAACTCGTATTGGTGAGAATTGCAGATTTATTTTGTGTGGTGACTTCAATCAGAATGACCTAAGTATTAAGAGAGAGAAATCTGGATTCCAAGATGCAATGAGAATTTTGGAAAATATGGAAGATGTGGCTGAAATCAGATTTACTATTGATGATGTAGTACGTTCAGGTTTTGTTCGTGATTATCTGAGAGAGAAGGAGAAACAGGGACTGTGATTTTTAATTTTTGTCCGCCAAAGGTATTACCCGATATCGAGGCTAAAACATTTGAAGATGGTAAAAGATATTATATCACTCCAACGGGAGAAAAATTACCATCAGTGACCACTGTAATTGGTGCCCAAAAGAAAAAGTCTATCATGGAGTGGAGACAAAGAGTTGGTGAAGAAGTTGCCAATAAGATATCCGCTAAAGCATCTAGACGGGGCACCAATTTACACACATTGTGTGAGAACTATCTCAACAATCAATCACTCGGAACACCCATGCCAGACGCACTGGAGATGTTCCAGTCGATTAAACCACATCTCAATAGAATCAACAACATTCATTATCAGGAATGCGCTCTGTGGTCTTTAAAATTGATGATGGCAGGTAGAGTTGATTGTATCGGTGAATTTGATGGTACTCTTTCTGTTATTGATTTTAAAACAAGTAAAAGACTAAAATCAAAGGAAGATATTCCTGATTATTTTGCACAATGCACAGCATATGCACTAATGTATGAGGAAATGATTGGAATTCCTATTGATCAAATTGTTATTATTATGGCAGTAGAAGATGAACAACCATTAATCTATGTCGAGAAAACAACAGATCATATATATAAATTAGGAGAATATATCAAGTATTATAGATACTTGGATAATCCAAAAAGATTGACAGGAATCTAACTTTGTGGTATAATGTTCCAATGAAAGTTAAAGAACTCATTCAAAAATACTTCGAAGCAATCTTCAAGCAGAATCCTGAAAAGGAGGCTAAACTGTACAAGAAGATTACCAAGAAAAGTTTAAAAGGCAAGAAAACACAAAGAATTAAGTAAGATGGTTGTTTGTATTTGTAGAGATATTCGGAATTCTGAATATACAGACAAAGAAACATTAATAACCAGACTTATGGAAGATGACCTTTGTTGTGGTAAATGCCTAGAAGAATTCGTTGATGAATTTATCAATGATGATGTTGAAAATATAAATTAGGAGAAATAATATGAGTAAGTTTATTGTATTGGCAATGGTTATGTTTAGTATGGTCGGTTGTGCATCCACTAAGGATGTGGATTCTTTGCGAGATAGGGTGTCTGCTCTTGAAACAGCACATCAAACTCACGAAGCACAGCATGCTAGTATTGTTTCTGACCATGAAGCCATTAAGAGTGAACATTCAGATTTGAATGCTAAGTTTGATAGAGTATTCACTAAGGCGAATACCAAGTAAAAGAATTCGTTGATGATGTTGAAATAGGTGCGTTGGACGCCGGGGCGGTACCGGCCATCTCCACCAAAAGTATTTTATACAGCGATGAAGGTTCGATTCCTTCACAAAGTGGAACGTAGTATAGAATACTTCTGATGGGGATGACATAGATTCGACAGCGCATTGAAAGAACATCGGAGAATCGGCAAGTATCGGAAGCCGTTAGGATTGGGGTTACCCGGTCGTAGAAGATAAATAAAATAATTGCAAATGATAGCGATTACAACTACGCACTAGCTGCTTAGTCGGGGTTCGGTGGGTTCCTTGGTACTCAATACCCACCACTAATTCAATATTAATCATGACAACAGAAGTTCATACAATAGAAAATTTCTTCACCGAAGAAGAGTGTGATTCTATATTAGAAAACTACACTAAAGAATTTCGATACTCCGATAATGGTGGAAGTGGTACTTTGGGAGAATATGTTCCCGGTTATAGAAGTGCTAAGTTTGATTGGATATCGAATAATTGTGATGATTTAATTAAAAAATACCAGGAAAAATTAAAAGACTTAACTGGTATGTCCATAGATAATTTCGAAACACCACACATTGTAGAATATAAAATAGGATGTCAATATAAAAGACATAATGATTTTTTTCATCCAGGTACTAATTATTATGACAGAACCATGAGTCAAGGTGGACAAAGAATATACTCATGTATTCTATATCTAAATGACAATTTTACTGGTGGAGAAACAAAATTTTATCAGCTAAATAAAAAAGTGAAACCTCAAAAGGGGTTATTATGTTATTGGAGAAATATTGATGTTGATGGTAATCTAAATCGTGACTCAGAACACGCAGGGTTACCTGTTACTTCTGGTATAAAGTATGTACTGATAACATGGATCAGAGAAAATAAGTTTAATAGTGCAGGGGAGACTGTTATTAATGATGTTTGAAAATATATTATCTGTTGATCAATGCGATCAGGTATCGGATGCAATGCAATCACTGTGGTCGAAAGGATCATTACATGAGGAACAACCTCCTTATTATAAAAACTCCCTAGGATCATATAATCTACCAGTAACTTTGAAATATTTGTTACAAGTCGAAAATATTGTTAGAGAAGAATATCCCAACATAGAATTTGAGAATTCTTATTCGAGGATTTATAGAAATGAATCTATATTGGATATTCACACAGACAGAGGAGGATTGGATATAACTCTGGGTATCTGTGTTTTTTCCAATATTCAAACAAAATGGCCTCTCAGTGTTTCGAAACTGAGTCTTGTTGATGGTAATGAGTGGAATCAAAATACTCAACACATCGAATTGTTTAAGTCCGATAAAGAAGATTTCGTCATTCCAGTAGGCACTGGTCTATTAATGGAAGGTCGAAAATATCCTCATTGGAGAGATAGATTGGATTGTCAACCAGATGAATTTGCAATTTATACATTCTATCATTGGCGTCTAGAAGATTAAATTCCAATAATTATAAATAAATATTACAACTTCGTTAAAACAACCATAGGTAAAATCTTTTCATAATGATTCTGTGACTCAATAGGGAATTTACAACTCCCGTCCCGTTTAACACTCCAAAAATAAAAAGTTATAAGAAGTCAAATTCGTAATTGGAGATCAAGAGAACTTTGTTCTCGTAATCAAAAAGGAGAAAATGATGTATTTTAAAAAACATCTAAAATCAAAACTTTGGTCAATAATTCTTTTGACTTTAGTATCAACAAACTTAATGGCCCAAACTGGGATTGCATCATGGTACGGTTATCCGCATCATGGTAGAAAGACAGCATCAGGTGAACGATATAATATGCACGGTTTAACTGCGGCACATCGATCTATTAAATTTGGTACTAAAGTAAAAGTAACAAATCTAAAAAATAATAAATCTGTCATAGTCAAAATCAATGATCGTGGTCCTTTTATAAAAGGACGTATTATTGATCTATCATTGGGTGCCAAGAATGCTATTGGCATGGATGGTGTTGCAAATGTCTCTCTGCAAATTTTAGATTGACTGGTCATTTATTATATGTTATAATGTTATTTTTGAATCGGTATAATCATGGCAAAACCAAACATAGAAGAAATACAAACCTTCAGTGCAACTATTGAGGATCTGGCATTCAATTTAAGGTGTAATAGATTGGATGCCATTGTTCATCATTGTGAATCTACGGGATTGGAAGTGGAAGTGGCTAGTACACTCATTTCTAATGTATTAAAGGCAAAGATTCGTGAAGAATCTGAAAAAGATAATTTAGTCAGGCGAAGTTCCCGATTACCCATATGATGGAAGAAGGAACTGGTTTTGCAGCATATGCAATTTACAATGCCATTCACCTACACTTCAGTTCAAAATCATATGATTACTTTAAATATAATGGCAAGACTAACGTATCTAAAGATACCTTTCTAAAAAGAAAGGACAAATATTATTTCCACAAACTCTCAAGAAGATATTCACTTGAAGAGTTGGTGTATTTCTATGTTTCCAATTTTGTGGATCGTGGAGTCAAGTGGGTAGGTGATATAACAGGTGAATCCGGTGAAGAAGCTTATACTAAATGGAAGAAACGTAATCAAAGCCTTACATACATTTTTGACCAAGATGTGGATTACATTCTCAATCAGGTAAACAAACCAGATGAACTTCTGGTGGTGAATTCAGGTAACTATCCCAAACTGCTTGAGATAGCAATGCAAGGTAGCATTGAGGTAGAATCTTTATGTATTCTCAATGATCTAATGAACTTTACTCCTATGTGGACCACGAAGGTATCAGATGATATTTTATGGCCAGAATGGAAAAGGAAGATTGAGAAGTATACACCATTTATTACCTATGACAAGGTAAAATTTAAGAATTTTCTCAAGAAAAAGATAATGGAAATGTGATAAATATAAAGTTGACAAATGTAATATATTATGATACAATACTTTTTTATTATGAATCATGTGGACAATCCGTTAATACTCCGTTATACAAGAGGTAAAATATGTCATTTGCAAATCTAAAGCGTCAATCTGGTAATTTGGACAAACTCGCCAAGGCGCTCGAACAACTCAACACTTCCGATTCTGGTGGTGACAATTCACATTTATTCTGGAAGCCTGAGGTAGACAAGGCAGGTAATGGTATTGCTACCATTCGATTCCTTCCTGCACCTGAGGTTGATGGTGATGATGCACTTCCATGGGTGAAAGTATTCACTCACGGGTTTCAGGGTCCGGGTGGATGGTTGATTGATAACTGTCTGACAACTAAGAATCAGACGTGTCCTGTATGTGAACACAATTCTGCACTTTGGAATTCAGGTATTGAAGCGAACAAGGACATTGTTCGTAAGCAGAAGCGTAAGTTAACTTATATCTCAAATGTTTATGTTGTTTCAGATCCTAAGCATCCTGAGAATGAAGGCAAGGTATTCTTGTTCAAGTTTGGTAAGAAGATCTTTGATAAGATTACCGAAGCAATGAATCCTGCATTTGAAGATGAATCTCCAATTAATCCTTTTGATCTGTGGACTGGTGCCAACTTCAAGATGAAGATTCGTAAGATTGCTGGTTATCAGAATTATGATTCTTCAGAGTTTGAATCCGCATCAACTCTAGGCAACTTCTCCGATGAACAATTGGAGAAGATTTGGAAGTCTGAACATTCTATTCTGGAATTTGTTTCAGATAAGGAGTTCAAGTCATATGATGAAATGAAGACTCGTCTCGACCGTGTATTGGGTCTATCTGGTGATGTGAAGCCTAAGACAACTGTTGAAACTATTCGTGAACAGGTGAAGACGAAACCTGTTGCTGATGATTCACCATGGAAAGATACTGCGACCATCGAGGAAGACGATGATCTTGCATATTTCTCCAAGTTGGCTGAAGAAGAAGATTAATCTCCTGTTAAATCTAAAAACCCCGCTTCGGCGGGGTTCTTTTTATGGTTTACAAAGTGAATCTATCACACACCATTTCTTGGATGGATCAGAGTTTCTAACCGGTGGAAAAGCAAAGTTATCAGTGGATGATGTTGATCCTTTATTGTTAACTATTTTATTAACCGGCGCGATTCTTTCTTTGGATTGATCAAACATGGTCTGCAAATGAAATGGATCTTCGTTGGGATCTTGACTAACCTCAGTTCTTCTTTGTTCTGGTGTTAGATTCTCTTCTACTTTTTGTTGTCCAGTAAAACCACCAATAAATTTCGAGGCCTCGTCCCAATTACTGAATTTGTTGGCAACACCAATAACCTCACCTATTCCTTTTTGCATCACATCGTAAGATTTATTAGCCACACTAAACAAATCATCAGCAGTAAACTTACTTGTTTTTTCCGCAAGAGGTTTAATAACACTTTCGGTAACTGCATTTGTTGCTTTTGATGCCAGATTTCCGGTGGCAACCATTGCTTCTTCGGGCGTAGATACTTCACCAAATTCTTGTCTTACTGATGAAACAACTGCGGTTGCAGTATCACCGACAGTACGTGCCGCAGACTGTACTGATGGAATTGCAGTACTCTCTGACCATTCTTCAGCTTTCTTTTTAAGATCGACCACCTCTTTCTGCATTTCCTCCAATTTCTTGACTGCATCGGAATCCATCACTCGACTCTTGATATCTTTAGCAGAATCAAATATTTTTGCTTTAATTAACAGTTCATAGAATTTTTCGGGATCATTAACTGAATTAATTATATCTCCTTCGGGATTCTTAATCGATATTCCACTACTGGAACGTAAAGATTCTTCTGCATTAACAACAGAATATCCTTCAAGATTCTTAACAAAGAAATTTTCAATTCTTTTTTTACCTAATTCCTGTATTGTCTTTTCTTGTTTCTGACGTTCGTCTCTGAATCCATATGCATCCATTCCTGTCTTTTGTTTGAATTCTTTAGCATATGTTTCAGTGGGTGATTCCTGACCAGGCAAACCTAATGGTAGAAACTTTTCCTTCATGGACAAATCTCTTCCACTATCAATAAATCCAGCAGAAGACAAATTTTCTTTCAATGCTGGATATTGAATCATCATATCAACAGCAATTCTTTTTTGTTCACCGGAAAGTGTATCTGATGAATCCATAAAATGTGATGCATTGATTTTATCTTGCCAGTCACCTTTGAATAAAAATCTCTTTATGATATCTTTTGCAACTTTCGCGGGTATTGAATCGAGAAATTTTTCAGTTTCTTTATAATATTCTTCACCATAAAGATTCTTTTGTGATTCTGATCTAGCTTCTATTATTTTGGAAGAAATCGCACTGGCACCACCAAACATTCTTCCTATAGTACCACTGATGCCACCTTTTAGTGCAATAACCAATCCTTTGGTGATATCCTTGAAACTGTCTTTGAGAAATTCTTTAGGATTCTGCATAATTTTAATGATAGGTTCAATTAAAGAAGATACCCAATCTTTCATTTCACTGAATGCTTTTACAACCTCTGTTATAAGATTGTCTAATTTGGTTGATATAAATCCTAGAGGTCCTTCGGAAGCAAAAACAGCATCAATCTGTCCTTTCATCCATTTAACTACAGGATTATCCAACACATATTTTCCAATGAAAGCTTTTAAATCTTCATAAAATGTTTTAAATATTCCAAATTTTTGAGACAAAAATTCACCCAAAGAACCCAGTGATTCCTTAAGGCCTTTGCCCATCACTTTAATCTCATCAATAAACAAATAAACCAGACCAGATATTCCTAATCCAATCGCAGCAAATGTAGTCCATTTAAGACCAGTACCCACCTTTTCCAGTAATCCACGTTTCCTAAAGAATTTTGGATCTAATCCAGCCTTGAGCATTTCCTTTCGATAATCAATATCTTTCTTTTTCTCTAATGTTCTTTTTTGTTTTCTTTCTTTATCATCTTTATTTTTTTGCTTCTCAGAATTTCGAACCATGAAATTATACATCTTGATTAATATATTCTTCGATGTTTCATTGTTTATATCGCCACCAACAGTTTGGTCATTGGCGGGAATAGCAGTAGTATCCACATCAAGTTTTGTGGGTATCAATTTTCCTTTTTTGGTCTGAACAACTGGATATTTCTCAATTCTTCTAATTTTTTCCATGATTAGTAGAACTGTATTTTCTAAATCATTAACATCTCTTCTCAGATCGGAAATACCAATATCTGTTTGTTCATTACTCGAACGAATATCTTTGAGAATCTTTGAGAATTTTGAACTTTTTACTTTAGCCATTGTTATTGATGTTCGTTAAGAAATTGTTGTAATAATTGAGGCAAATCATTTTGTAATGGCGAAGAATTCTGTAATATCATTTTCTGTTCTTGAACATTATTCAGAACATAATTATTCTGTTGCATCATTGCACCCAAATCAGGAACAAATTTTTCTTTTTTGGGTATATTTTCCACAAAATTTATAAGTCCTTCTTCTAATTTTTTTATACCTTCAGGAGATAATAAATTGTTCATCACCTGAACATTATTCTTATAAGACTCGATTGCCATCTCCATTAAACTTTTAGGTTTTGATGGGGCTTGACTTTGTTGTTGACTTTGTTGTTTACTTTGTTGAGCTGATGACAATTCTCCAGGTTCATTAATTCCTGGTGACATTTTGCTGGTATCAGTATCTTTACCACGACGACCCGATTGATGATTAAATAATACACCTTGCATATCCGAAGATAATTTTACTCCAGCACCCGGCCATGTTCTCACTTTACCTGTATCTAGATGTATAAAGGTTCTATAAATCCCAATTCCACCAAATCCAACTTCGGATGCTGCACGAACAAAAGCGACTCGTTGGTCGTCTGTCATACCACTCGTATCGATATCAGTAGCTCGACCATTGATGTGTTCCGAATTCTCTGCCGAACCTTCAAGAAGGGAGTTATATTGTTTTGATCTTCTTCCTGAATTGATATTCAGTGAGCTGAGACCCAATTTACTCTTCAATTTTTGCAATTTATCTGCTTGAAATTTTGTTATTTGTTTTTCATATGATTCTGGATTCGACACACCTTTTCTCATATGACCGTGAAATTGTAAACCTTTAATATCATTTTCAGTTGCTATACCTTGCGGCACTTCTTTTTGTTGTGTTTTACCACTAGCATTAGATCCCACTTCACCTGGTTCATCTTCTTTCTTTGAAACTCTTGTTGCAGTAATTTCTTTTTTTGGTTCTGTTTTTTTTGATTTGGGCGTAGTTGTTTCAAAAACATTTTCTACAGCAGATTTTGTTTCAAATACATCTTTTTTTGGTGCGACAGAAAATACTGATTTATCTTCTTTCTTTGGTACAGCAGGAGACTCGGGTACAGTGTTGGTTCCGGCCTGAGAATTAATTGGAGTTTCTTTCATATATCCAGAAACTTTTTTCACATATTCCTTAGTTTCTTTAAATGGTGGTATACCTCCATACTTGTCAACATTACCTTCACCAGCATTGTATGCAGATATAATTCTTGTCAAATCTCCTTGATATTTTTTCGATAAAAATTTAAGGTATTTTGTTCCACCTCTAATATTCTGTTCCGGATCAGAAGCATCCTTTACTCCAAATCTACCGGCGGTAGCAGGCATCAGCTGCATCAAACCCATAGCACCCTTAGGTGATTTTGCCATTGGATTGAAACCACTCTCAGCCTTCATAATAGATTTTATCAGAGCAGGATCAACTCCTTCTTCAGAACCTATTTTTTTAATCATAACATCATATTTTGATGGATCAATTGGACCACCACCAGTTATTGACATGTTTGATGTACCTAAAGAAAAATTCTGCATTATATCATCGATAGTGGATTTTATATTATCGATGATTTTTGTAATGCCCAACTCTTCCGATATACTTCTAACGGATTCTGTCAGTTTTTCGAGACCTAACAATTTTGAAATTTTATCCCAATTATTGTAAACCATTTTACCAAAAGTGAAGTATTTGAAGTATCTCCAAAGTTTACTCAGTATACCTTCTTTATCTTCTTTTTCTTTTTGTATAAAATTGGGAATCGCACGTATTAAGGATAAAATTCTGTCACGAGCATTATTCTCATAAATTTCACGTTCGGCGGTATCAACATCAGTTAGTATGTCTTTTTCACTATAATCTTTCACAACGAAATCATATAGTTTGGTCAGAACATCTGATGTTTTATCACTCGAACCAACGGTAGATTCAACGACAGTATTTTTCTCAGATGGAGCAATAACACTTTTATTGGAAGAGGTCAGTTTCATTCTTCCAGATAGAGAATTAACTATATTGGATGTACTTTCCGCACTTTTACTACGGTCCGTAGATAAATCGTTAACTGTTGGTAAGTATGCCATTATCGTCTTGTTTGTTGTTTCTGTTTTATCTTTTCGTTTTCTTCTGCAATATACTGAATCAACAAAGTAACATAGATATCTCGTTCCCACACCAACATATTTTCAAGTTCAGTTAAACTGTACTTGTGATGTTGCATCAACGAAAAATTGGTCCTGTAATAATTCTCTAAGTTATCATGACGAAAAGTTATCCGAAAAAATTTTCGAGACCCTCCACAGTAATAGAGTGATCAAAACCACACTTACTGCACTTAATCTCTATATCTTTCTTTATTTTTGGAAGACTTTCAAAGAACTTCTCCAATCTTCCAAATTGATCCTGATTTAATGATTCAATGAACTCCATGAGTTCTTTAGGATCAGTCTCATTGGCATAATAGTATTGATCTCCATCGAAAATATATTCAATTGAATCAACAATTACTTTAAATGCAGCTTCGACTGTGTTGTCCGTTTCAGATAATCTTTCAACAATAGAAAATTCAGGATACTTCAATTTGATAGAGATTGTATCAGTCAATTTAATGAGAGAATCTTCAGGTTTAACATCATCAACTTGAATAGTATTCAAGTCAATGAATACTTTCATTTTATTTCCACATTTATTATCGTCAACTTCATTGTTGCAAATATAATTGTTTTCTACAATTTCACCCACTGATTTTGCACGAAGATTAATGAAATAGTATTCCACATCTACAACGGGCAATGACTCAATATTAACATCTTCCGATATTGTACAGTTATGTAGAATCTGTTTAATATTTCTTTCTATCGTTTGTTTGTCATCTGCCTCTAGAGCCATAAGAAGATTCTTTTGCTCTTTGACAAGGAATGGACGAAACTTAATATTTTTATTTGAAAGTGGTAATTTTATTTCAAATACAGGACAATCAATTCGTGGTAAAGCCATTTCAACCTCATTTCATTTTAATTAAATACCCAGAAGACCACCAAGGACCTGAGATCCAAGATTCTTCAAATTAGCAATAACTGTTCCTTCTTGCCAGTTGGTGTATGCAAATGTCACTGACAGTCTATGATAGTTGTCAGATGTCCAATCTAAATCCAATTGATTAACTGCAAGGGGAAAAGCATCAATTAATACCGAAGCATATGTCAGATTATTTTGTAAGTCATATTGTCGAATTACAATATCGGTAACATAATCCGATTTATATTTAAAGTTGTATGTTGACGATGGATTAATTAGTTCCATCCACTGATCAAATACCAGACGTTCAGTCATATCTCCAGATACAATGAATGTCATATTAACATCTGAATATAAAGATTGATATGGTACTTTCTGCACTGGTGCCGAACCAAATTTCCTTTCGGTTACATTAAATGTTCTTCCAGGTAATTCCGTCATCTCACATCTAAGTGAAAGTTGTTTGGTGACAGTACCATACATGATTGCAAGAATGGGTGGTATAATAATATAAGCATCAAATCTGGCTGCTCTTGCAGGATCTTGTTTGAAACTTGAAGCAAATTGTCTTATATCTTTTGCCATTTTACTGATTCTTAATCTCTTCTAGTGAATCCGACCATACTTCTGATACTGGTGCTTTCCTGAATGCTTGTACGGGTAACATTGATGCAACATCCCATTCTTCAGGTTGTACTGCCATAATTTTAGACTTTATATGTGAGACCAAATATCTCTTCAAACAAGGTCTGAATTCTTTATATCTTCTGGAGGCAGAAAGAATGTCATATGTTATTTTAACTCTTTTTATTTCATCATTCTCATCATATATCGCTCTGCCCACAAGTTTTTTCATAAACACCATTCTATATCTTACTGGCAGATAATGAAAATTCAAACCCAAAAATCCATCTCCATACTTCTCTAATGGCATTACCAATGGAAAAGTATCATAATATGGTAAACTATCTTTCGTTTTTGGATTATAATAAAAAAAATATAATCCACCCAATAGAAATTTACCGGAGTATCCTAACGATGTTGCACGAACATATCTGTCCTTTTCTCTAGAAATATCGCGACGAATATTTCCTGGATTTTTTAATTGACTCATCTTTCTATTGAGCCAAGTAATGGACTCCCTACTCATTGTTTCGAGTTGGGCTGACGATTTTTGTTCTGTAATTTGTGTGAGTTTAGATGTCATACCAGTATTTAGTTGAGTAATAATTCCTTTTCAGTCAAGTGTTTAAATTCCAGACCATCTCTGGAGGTCATAACAATGAAATGCCAATTTCTATCTTTACAGTATTCAATAGCTGCCTTCCATTTTGCTTGATTGATACCCCAAGTAACTACCTCGTGAATATACTGTTTGGTAACTCTAGATTTCTTTTCTGGTGGTCGTGATTGTTTTTCTGGTTTGACTTCGACCATAAATGTCTTTATTGATCCGTCTTTTGATTTAATTTTCACAATGAAGTCTGGAAAATATCTATGGCGTTTACTATCAACAGGAGACACATATGGAACGCACATCTCCTCCGAAGACCATGACAATACATCCGATCTTTTGTCGAATGAATCCATGATCCTATGTTCCCAAGATGATCTATAAATAATATTCTTTGGATCACCTAGGTACTTTTGTGGATTTCTAGGATAAAATCTTCCTTTATATGTCATAAATACAATATATATTTCTTTTCGGATAATTAAATGGCAACGATAGATATACTACCATTAAACATTAATGGTGTAAAACCTCCACTAAATCTGTTATTTGATTTATTTCCTGGAGGTATAACAGATCAAAATTTGATGTATCCTATCGATTTGGCATCAAATCCTAATTATGGTCATGCCATACAGTTCACTGTACACAATTACACATATGGTTTAACTTCCGCAATCGGCAATTTGACCGGTGGTGCGAGTACATTGGCTCAGTCAGTAAATCCTACATCTTTGTTTAAATTAACAGCACAAAAAGATATTCTATCTACAATATCTCTTTATATGCCAGATACTTTAAACGTGGAGTTCAATAATATCTATGCGGACAGCAGTTTGGAAGAAGCTCTAGGTACAGGTAAATATATTGCGGGTGCAATTGCGGATTGGGCATCAGCATATCGAGGTTCAAGTCAAGATAGATCCAATTATCTCAATCTATATGCTAGAGGTCTGGCCGGGGCATTAGGTAGTGTAGCTAATAAGGATTTGGGTGGAACAATTGGAATGGCATTAAAGACAGTTCCTAATCCACAATTACAATTATTATTCAAGGGTGTTGGACTCAGAACTTTTCAATTCTCATTTATCTTTACACCGACATCAAGTAAAGAAGCTATAATGGTCGAAAGTATCATCAATGCGTTCCAATACTATTCAGCCCCGGCATTATTAGGAAAAAGTCAGCAATTCTTGGAACCACCACAAGTATTTGACATCAAATTTTCTTTTCTAGGTGGATCGGGTTTAACTGGTGCATTTACAGATTTCTTCAAAAATATAGGTACAAATATTTTAACTTCGCAAGTCAGCGGCGCGATATTTGGATCAAATCAAATTGATCCTTCCGCAAATCCAGCAAAAATATTTGAAATATATCATCCGTGTGTGTTAAAGGATATCAATCTAGATTATGCACCAAATGGATGGGCAGCATATGCAGATGGTCATCCCGTTCAAACAACGATGACTCTGACTTTCCAAGAAACTGACATTGTGACAAAGGAAAATATTAGACCATTATCATCAAAACAGGGATCCACAGCATCAAGTATTGGTGACACAGCTAATCAAAATCCAGACACATTGGCTGCAGTGAGTATGTTGCAACCTGGGCCTCTTGCTCCCGGAAGCGTATCATCTCCCACCCTTGGTAGTATAGCCGCAGGTTTAGGTAACGTTCCTCCATTGGGTGGTTAATAATGAAATATTTCAATAATCTTCCACTGATAGTCCGAACAGACAACAACAATAATTCAATTGTTGTCAGTAATATATTGACTCGAACATATATCTTATCTTCATTACTAAAGAACATAGTTCTGTTTTATGAATATGATGTGCGGGAAGGAGATACTCCAGAAAATATTGCGTATCGATATTACAATGATGTGTATCGATATTGGTTAATTCTGTATTCGAATAATATTATCGATCCACAATCCGAATGGCCATTAAATTATAATGACTTTCAAAGTTATGTGGTTGACAAATATAGAAATGATACGGCAAACGTTTTATTTATTTCTGCAAATGCAGTGACATCAAGTCAAACTATGAGTTATATTACTTCTTCTCCTCATCATTTCGAAAAAATAATAAACACAACAGACACACTGAATTATCAGAATCAAGTGATAACAATACATATTGATATTGATACTTATAACTCAATGATGGATGAAGAAACAATAACCAGAACATTTGATAATGGGGTTGTTGCAACGGTGAATATCACGAAAAAAGCTGTGAGTATTTACGAGTATGAAGAAAGAATAAACGAAAATAAAAGAAAGATTCAGATTTTAAATTCAGATTATGCAGTTGATATGGAAAGACAATTTGTGAAATTGATAAAAGGCGTTTATATAACATGAGTATTCTTTCGGATATTATTGCTCCTATTGGAAATTCCACATTATCATCTGTGTTGGATGGCAGTTCAGTACAGAGTGCGAATCCCAATTTAGATTTAACATATCCTACAGATTTCAATCTTGACGAATTGTCCCTCGAAGGTTCAACTTTGACAAGTAATATTGGCGAAAAATTAGATTTAATACCATACTTGATCGAATTGAACTATTATGAGGACATTTTTGATAATTCTGTATCTGCAAAATTAGTGATATCTGATGCAGTCGGTGTATTCAAAATGGGTGGATTGAATGGTACAGAAAAGATCAATATGAAATTCCATGCGGGTGTTGGCGGAAATGTAATCGAACATCAACTTCATGTTTTTTCTGTGTCCGATCGACATCAAGACAATAGTATGAATTTTGAAAACTACACTTTGAATTTATGTTCTAAAGAATTGATGACTGCTGAAAAATATAGGGTCAGTAAATCATATAAACAAGAACAAATAAGTTCCATAGTGCAAAATGTTCTTAGAAATTTTCTGAAAACGAAAAAAAGTGTATCCATTGAACAAACACTAGGATCATATGACTTCGTTTTACCCAATAAAAAAATATATGAGACCATAAACTGGTTGGCATTATATGCCCAACCATCTCAGGGAAAAATTGGCGCTGATATGTTATTGTATGAGAATTATGCAGGATTGCATTTTAAGTCTCTACAAACACTATACAAACAAAATTCGATTTATACGTATTATTATAATCCTAAAAATGTTAACAACGATCTCAACAGTGAGTCGGAAAACATTTACCGTTTAGAAATTATGAATAACTTTGACACATTAGGAGCAACATCGAAGGGAACTTTATCGAATCGTCTAATATCTCTTGATCCTATGTTAAGACAAAGATACATTAAAGATTTCAATTATAATGATTATTATAAACAAGCACAGAAATTAAACGAATTAGATGTAACCGATATCAATTCCAATAAAAGTAATGAGTACACCGATTTAGTGGGCAAGAAAATATATGAACCCCCACCTAATGAATTGCAATCGAGTGCATTAAGATTAATGATGTCCAATTCGAATTTGAAAAAGTCATCACAGATAAATGGTACTCCAAATTCTGTGCAAAACGATTATCTTATTGAGAAAACAATACCAAACAGAATTGCTCAATTATTTTTATCACAATATAATCGTCTTAAAATTTTGGTTCCTGGTAATTCTAGTATCAAAATTGGTGATGTTATAACAATAAAAATTTATGAAACTGTACCATTAATAAATGATACGAAAACGAAACAAGAGGATATATATCTGAATGGTAAATATTTAATTACAGCAATCAGACATATAGTAAACGTTACTCGTTATACCACTGTTATTGAAGTTGCAAAAGAGAGTATATCAAATGATAGACAAGGATAATTTTATTGGTATGAGTGGTTTTATTTGGTGGGTCGGTGTGATCGAACAGAGAGTTGATCCATTGGCCATGGGAAGATGTAAGGTTCGTATTTTTGGTTGGCATACAGAAAATACATCTTTACTACCATCGGATGATTTGCCTTGGTCTATGGCACTGTTTCCAGTAAATAATTCACTTGAATGGACAGCACCGTTAATTGGAGATTGGGTTGTAGGTTTCTTTATGGACGGCGAAAATGCACAGTTTCCGGTGATGATGGGAGTACTTCCATATATAAAAGATAAGACCATAAATGGTAAAAATACATAGGATAAAAAATGGCTGCAGATAATCCAAACTTAGCGGAAACAAGTTCATCTGGTGGTAAAACCACAGAAACAAATCCTCCAAAAGTACCGAAAGGAACTAATAGTTCGGTTACTGCACAGGATGATGGTGCATCTCTTCCCAAAAATTCACAAGGTGTACTCAAAAACAGCATGACAGAATTGAATAACTTGATTCCTGTTGCCGGTTGTCCTATCAAATTGCCAAATTTGATGAATAAATTGAATTCTAGATTGAAGTTGTGGCCAGAAGCTGAGGCAATCAGACTCAAAGAATGGGCATACAAAATAGCAAAAGAGTTCTTTGCTCCGATCGTGGATCAAGTCAATAACTGGATCGCATCGATCAAGATGATGATCAAAGAATTACAAGGTTATGTTAAAAAAATGACTGATTTGATCAAAGAAATTCAAACATGGATAAAAGCCATAGCAGAATTTGTTGCTTTCATTGCAAGTATACCTGCCAGATTGGCACAACTTGTTGCAAATTGTTTGAAAGAGTTAACTGCTGGAGTCACCAAGTATGCCTCCGGTATTGGTAGTAGTTTCAGTTCTGGTTTATCTCAAGGTTTATCAGATATAAACGCAACAAAAGGATTATCAGGAACAGGCATACCAATGGTATCAACATCAGGGAACTATAACGTGAAACCACCAGCAATAAAGGCTAAAGTATAATGAGTGCAGAAAAACAAGTTCAATTATTAATGAGTAATATAAGTTCTTTGGAGGATTCTCTAAACGAACTTCAAAATCATACAAACAATCTGTATGATGCATCAAAGATAAATGTTGCGTCTGAATTAAATCCCAATGCAGAACCTCATCCTGACTTTTTAAGTCAATTGGAAGGTATAAAATCGCATATTATGGACAAATCTGAACATCTGGAAAACGTCATTTCGACTGCGTTAAATCCAGAACAAATTCAACGAAAAGTGGATCTTATGATGAAAGTTCAAAATAGAATGAATTATCATAACAGAGGCGGAAGATAATGACAACTGACGCAACATTCGAACCCACAGACAGTGATGCCAAATATGGTAGAGGCAAACCAAAATCTCCTTATAATTCAGTAAAGGGGACTGAATGTGGTCATTATCAAGAGTATGATTCTACTCCAGGAAATGAAAGAATTAGAGTACAACACCGTGAGGGTTCATTTCAAGAATATCAAGCGACGGGTAATGTAGTACACAAAATTGTAGGTAACGGTTTTCATCTGGTCATCAAAGATCAAGTGGTCGACATTCAAGGCGGTTGTACAGTCAACATACACAAAGATGCAGAACTACATGTGTTGGGAAATATGCATCTCCTTGTTGATGGTGACATGGACCACACCGTTAAAGGCAATTACAATTTAACTGTACAGGGTGACTTTAAAACAAACTGTGAGGGGACACACAATGTCACTGCCGATGAAATTGAACAAGAATCTGTCAATGAGATAACACAAAGTGGCAACGTTAACATTCGTGGAGACGTTATTTGCCAACGGACTGTTGGTGCTCTGGGAAATCTAACGGCAGGTGGTCACTTGAGCATTCAAGGTTCTATAATGGCGGAAGGGATAATTCCTGCGACTGGAGGTGAACCTTTGCCTCATGTAATTAGTGGAATAGTTCCCGGATTAGGAATGTTAGTAGACACTGTTGGTGCTATTGAGATGGGAACACCATCTGCGATTCTTATGGAAGCAGGAACATCAATTATTGGTGTAGCGGGTGGATCAATAATTGGCACGGCCGGGGTGAATGTCAGTCTGACTTCTGGTCTTGCGACAACAATTGTTTCTGGTCTTACAACAACGATCACAGCAGGAGCATTCCTCACTCTTGGTTCCGTTTTAGCAACAACAGTCACATCAGCAACGACGATTACTCTTGTATCCACTTTGGCAACATCAATTACTGCTCTAACCACCGTCGGTATTTATTCTACAGGTATAACAACGGTTGATTCTCTAGCTAATATTAATATTACATCAACTGGTGGCACAGAGATTAGTGCAGGTGGAGTTATTGATGTTACATCTGGCGCTGCGACAACGATTCATTCGGGTATTGGTGTAGATATTGCGGCCGCAGCAGCAGTTGCAATTCAGGGTACAATCATAGAATTGAACTAAGGTAATAAAATGGCAAATACATTCACAATACTAATAGATTCAGAACAATTTACATACGAAAGAATGGAAGATGTTCCGGAATCTTTTGATTATCTGGTTAAATTTGATCCGGAATATCCTGAACCACCACACACAGAAGAACAACACGCATATATTTCTTCTTTTCCTATGATGATGCAGGAATTAACGAGTAGGGAAACCAGACCATATTCTAAAGCAAATAGAACGATAGAAATACGAAAACCAAAAGTTTCGCAACAAAGGAATGATAATGGGTAGTCCAGTTACATTTGTTGGTGCATCGGATATTCCTCACTGTTCACCAATGGTAAGATCGCAAGGAAATCCTTTGGTGAGAATTAGTGGAATTCCTGTAAGTTGCCAAGGACACACAAATAGTCCTCATCTAATACCCACTGGCGGAACACCACCGTGTGTGACTCACATTGCAGCAATATTGGTGGGATCATTAATGGTCAGAGCTTCGGGATTAGGAGTGGGGAGAGTGGGAGATATAGTGGGACCTGTGTGTACCGCTGTGGGTCAAGGATCACCAAACGTTTTGGCAGGTTAAAAATGTTACCAAAAAGACAAAGATTTTATTCAGACATAGACTTGAGATTTACTCCTCAACCAGCAACAAAGGACGTATCTATCAGTTATGACGAACAGGCAGTAATTCGATCAATACGAAATTTATTGTTAACAAAACCATATGAAAGATTATTTAATCCTACATTATCTTCAAGAGTGGATAATCTTTTATTTGAACCTATTACCGGATTAACTGGAAATTTACTTAAAGATGAAATTACCAGAGTAATTACCAACTGGGAACCAAGGGCAACAATAGCTAGTCTGGATGTTACTGCATATCCGGACCAAAACGGATATCAAGTATCTCTATTTGTATATATTGGAAACAAAACAGAACCGACAGCTGTCAATTTAATATTAAAAAGATCAAGATAATGTTCTTTTGGTAAGACATAGTAATTATATACTGTGTTAATATTTTTGTCAAGCTTTTTTTCGAAACTAAATAAAAGAAAAATAACAAAAGGTTAAATAAATGGCCGGAGCTAATTCTCAAATTAATTTTGTTGGTCTCGACTTCGATACGATCAAAAACAATCTCAAAACTTATTTGAGAAGTCAAGACACATTCAAGGATTACAACTTTGAAGGTTCTGGTCTATCAGTTCTTCTCGATGTACTCTCATATAACACGCAATATAATGCGTTCTATCTGAACATGATATCAAATGAAATGTTCTTGGATACAGCACTCCAAAGATCATCGGTTGTTTCACATGCCAAATTGATGAATTATGTTCCACAGTCATCTGTTGCATCGACTGCTTTTGCTAATGTTGTATTTAATGGAGTAAATACAACAAGTTTCACTCTTCCTGCATATACAAATTTTTTGTCCGAATCGGTTGATGGTGCAAACTATTACTTTGTTACTGTTGATTCGGTAACAGTAAATACAGATATGGTTAGTGGTACTGCAACTTTTTCGAACTTAGAACTCAAACAAGGTATTCCTGTGGAATACAGATTTACTGTCGATAGTACATCAAATCCTAATTATGTATTCGAATTACCTGACTCCGATATTGATATTTCTACAATAAGATTATCAGTTCAAGTTTCCCAAACAAATTCAAGTTATGATATTTACAATAAAGCAGAATCATATATTACTCTTGATGGTACAAGTAAAGTATATTTTATTGAAGAATCTCTGACCGGGAATTATGAATTAAAATTTGGTGATGGAATTTTAGGTAAACAATTAACTGACGGCAATATTATTACAGTAACCTATATTGTAACACAAGGAACTTCATCTGCTGGTGCAAATAATTTCGTATTACTAGACTCCATCAATAACAACTATTCGGGTGTTTCCATATATCCTTATGCAGCAGCTTCAAGAGGAAAAGAAAAGGAAAGCATCGACTCTATAAAATATCAAGCACCAAAATCATTCTCAGCACAGAACAGAGCAGTAACAAAAGACGACTATATCACATTGATCAATCAAAACACACTAGGAGTTTCTTTTGATGCGGTTAATGTTTGGGGTGGTGAGGAGAATGATCCTCCAATCTATGGACAAGTGTTTGTGTGTCTTAAACCAAAGGGAGCTTTAAGTATAACTCAAACACAAAAAAAGGAACTTATCACAAAAGTCTTAAAACCAATATCTGTTGTTACTGTAGAACCAACAATAGTGGATCCGGATTATACATTTATAACCATGTCTGTTGATGTTCGGTATAATCCAAAACTTACAAATTATACATCATCAGAGATTTCACAAATTGTTAAAACAGCTATCAATAGATATGCTGCAAATAATTTAAATACCTTTAATTCCACACTCTCATCTACGGATGTTTCTATAGCAATTAAAACAGCTGATCCATCAATTATTACGAGTGACATAAATCTCAAATTACAAAAGAAAATATATCCTAATCTAACGGACGCAACGACCTACAATTTGCACTATAATTCAGTATTAGAAAGAGGGATATACACCAGTGGAATTGAAAATTCACCAACTCTGACATTCTACGATCCCATAACAGTAAAAAATATCAGTGGTGTTTATATCGAAGAAATTCCTTCTTCCACTAGTGGAATTCAAAACATCTCATTGATTAATCCTGGTTATAGTTATCAATTTCAACCAACTGTTACAATTTCCGGTGATGGAGCTGGAGCTGCAGCTACAGCCATAATTAATACCAATAATGGAACAATAAACTCCATTCAGTTGACATCATCTGGTAATAATTATACATACGCAGTTGTTACAATAACACCCGCGTCCAATGATACAACAGGAACTGGTGCTGCAGCCATACCTGTATTGATAGGAAGTAATGGTTTACTTCGCACATACTATTATAATTATAACAACATAAAAACTATATTAAATAATTCAGCGGGCACGATTGATTACGAAAAAGGCATTGTATCATTAATCAATTTTAATCCTGTTGATATTAATAATCCGTTGGGACAATTATCTATTACTGCAACACCAAAGTCACAAATAATAACATCAACGTATAATACTATAATAACACTAGATACATTAGATCCAAACGCAATAATCGTTAATGTAACGGCTCAATAATGAGTAATATAGTAAAAACTTCCACCCTAGTTCGATCTCAGATACCCGAATGGATTAGGGATGATCCCAATTACGATGCCTTTGTCGAATTCTTGCAGGCATATTATCAATGGATGGAAAAATCAGGAAATGTTCTTGATTTTTCTAAAAATATTCCATCTTATATGGATATTGACTCAACAACAAGTCAGTTCATGGAATATTTCTCGAATGATTTCTTGCAATATTTTCCTCAAGATACATTGATAAATAAAAGCAAGACACTAAAACTTGCTAAAGAATTATATCAATCTAAAGGGGTTCCTTCTGCCTTTAAATTTCTATTCAAGATACTTTACGATTCTGATTTTGACGTTGAGTATAATAAAGATTTTGTTTTTCGTGCCTCAGCAGGAACATGGTTTTCTGTAAAGAGTGTTCGTTTACAAACGACTGATCCTAATTTTTTAAATATCAATAATTATAAGTTATTTGGCGAGATATCGAAATCTTTTGCTGTTGTTGAAAACTCTGTCAGATCGGGAGATAAAACTGAAGCTTTTATATCTGACATCGAGAGACTATTTCAGTCCGGAGAAACAGTTACTGTTGTTGATATTAATAATAATCCTGTCGAAGTTGATGGAAAAATACTCTCAGCTGTTCTTGTTGGCCAGATTAGTGAAATAACAATAGATCCCAACAACAGAGGTTTATTGTATCGTGTAGGTGATCCTGTTGTCATTTATGGTGGTTTGAATACCAACATTAAAAATGCTCAAGGTGCTTCAGCTGTAATTGGATCAACAACAACAGGATCGATCCAAAATATTAATGTTGATAATGGTGGCGCAGGTTATACATATCCCAACACAAAAATTAATATTATTAATGGAAACGGAGCTCAAGCAGTACTTGCTTCCATTGATCCTGATCCGACGAATACTTCAATTATAGATGTTGCTACGGATACTATTGTATTCAAACAAGGAATTAAATTAGGAGCGAGTAACTTTCATTTTGCAAATATCGCAAATGCAAATGCATCTACAAAGTTAATTGATGCATTAACATTCACACAAATAGAAACTCATCCAATATCATCAATTCTTCTTTTAGATGGAGGATCAAGTTTATATGTTGTTCCACCAATTACAGCGACAGCATGTTATCTTGGAGATAATGATGTCCAGGAAAACTTATATAATATAGGAATTCTTGGACCGATTAAAGTATTAAATGGTGGAACAGGATATCAAATAAATGATATTATTCAATTTGTTGGTGGTAGAGGTGCCGGCGCAAATGCAAAAGTCACAAATGTGGCCACCAATGGTGCAATAACTTCAGCATCTTATATTCCATCCGAGGGTTATAAATTGGGCGGGATGGGTTACACCAGGGAAAGTGTACCATCTTTAATTGTAAATTCGGCCAATAATCAAGCATCTAATGCTTCACTTCAGATTTCTGGCATTCTAGGAGATGGCGCACAATTATCTGCGACTGTAAACTTAGTAGGATCAATCGGAGCAATAACGATAACTGATCCCGGACAGGACTACATCTCTGAACCATGGATTTCACTCAAAGTTCAAGATATATTAGTATCAAACACAGGATACGATCTTCCTCCCAGTGTGGGAAGCGGAATATTTCATGGCGGTTCAGACACATCCACCGGCACTTTACCTATTGAAGGTGACATTGTATTTCAAGGTAATAGTTTAGAATCTTCATCTTATAAAGCAAACGTCAGTTCTATAACTTTAGCTATTCCTGATTTCGATCAGTCAAAATCGGTTTATTATCTACGGGTTTTTGATTATAACACTAAACCAGATCCAAATTTACCATTATGCATCAGTAATAAAAATATTGTGTTGCGTATGGCAAACACTGGATATGCCGAAAATAACTTATATCCAGGAAGTCCAGAATACGATTCAACCGGAGTAAAGACATATGGTAATGGTAAAGCAAAGGCAAAAGCAAAGTTCCTAAATGGACTTACTATATCTAGACAGGAATATTTAAATAGTTCAGGTCAACCAAGTTCTTATAGTGTACTTCAAAGTGACATATACAACAATTTCACATACAGACTGAAAGTAGAAAAAGAAATTGCAAAATATAGATCTGTACTGATGAATTTATTACATCCTTCCGGTATGAAAGTTATCGGTGAGTATGTGATGAAGAGTAATGATCATTTTAAAATGGACATGACTCAATCCACATTACAAGGAAAGTCACTCCATAATTATACTGGATATAATCAGTCATCAATATCTATGGTGACGGATTTTGACAATATATCAAACAACATTGTCAGTTTCAATAATTTACCTGAGGGTACGGACTTATCACAATTTATTTTTGTCGATCAACCCAATATTCAGAATACGATTATTGAAATAACACCAACGAACGGACCTAATGTTATATCTGAAATTATTGGTTTAGATACAGTCAATAATCAAATAACGTTAGCGACAAATACATGGTTAACATATCCAAATGTAGCATATGTTGCAACTACAGCTGGTTCGAACGTAATAAATATTAATAAGATCACGAATTCGTATGACATAATTAATAATGGTGAATATAGTAATACTCAATATCCATTGAAAGATATTGTTTATGCTGGTGATTTTATAAAAATGGAATCATATCCATATCCTAGTGGTAATTTATGGATTGAAAATGGATCATTTCAATTATTAACTGAAGATGGTATATTATTCAAAACAGAAACGCCAATATATACTGTCACAACAGTTGATTATGAAAACGGCAAAATATATCTGAACGTGAATTTGCCAAAGACCTCGGCAAACACAAAAATGTCTGTCAATAGAAAGATGATTGCCCAAACACAAGTGATGTTATATGGCAAAATAGGTATAGATTATATTCCTGAATTAACAACAGAAAACAAATTAAGTATTTCAACCGAAGATGGCAAAATAATAATAGTAGATTAAAAAATGAGTACAATCAAAATATCAGAACTATCGGAAATTCGTCAGTTAAATGCCAACACAGCCAACACACTATTTGTTGCTGTTGATATTCCTTCTGGTACTACTGGAAAGTTTACGGGTACAACTTTAGCACAAGGTTTGTATTCCCATAATCCACTAAATGTTGGCAATAATCATGTTATTGCTGCATCTGCAATAGGACAGTTTAGTGGTAATAATGTATCATATTTGCAAGTCAATCTACAGAATTTCACATCAAGTGGTTCTGGTGATTACATTGTAACATCTGATGATGGTACAGATACAACAAACTATATTGATTTGGGAATTAATGGTTCAACATTCTCAGATCCAAACTATTCATCAATGTATCCAAACGACGGATACTTATATGTTAGTGGAGATTCTTCAAGTACAAGTCATGGAAATTTGGTAATAGGAACAACATCTTCCGATACTAAAACTGTTCTGATTTCTGGAGGTGCAACCAGTGCTAATATAGTTGGTTATGTGACAAAAACTGGATTGACATTAAATACTGGTAGATATTTCACATTTGATGATGGAACAACACAAAGTACGGCAGCAGCATCAAATAATTACTCCATTGCAACCAGAAATATTGCAAATTCATCAAGCGCCAATACCATCTATTTGTTTGGTGCATTAAACCAAACCAATACCAATATTGGATTAGCTAATACTCAGTTGAAAGCATATACTGATGGTATAGTAACATCAGCCAATACTCAGTTAAAGGCATATACTGATGGATCAATTGCTTCTGCTAATAACCAGTTAAAAACGTATACAGATGGTGCTATTAGTTCTTCTGTAACATCAGCTAATAATCAGTTGAAATCTTATACCGATGGATTAGTTTCTTCATCAGTAAGTTCAGCCAATACCCAACTGAAATCTTATACAGATGGTATTGTAACATCAGCCAATACTCAATTAAAAGCATATGCTGATGGAAAGTTCTTTGCAAATACGAATGGCAATACTTTTGCAGGTACATTGAATATTGATGACAAACTAAATGTTAATGGTTTAGTAATATTTGCAAATACAGTATTTTCTCCAACAGAAGCAGCACTAACTATTGCAGCATGTCCTATAGGTGATGTCCAATTACCATCAAATGATGGTTATATGTTACACATTTCCGGTAAACAGAACGTATCATCCAGAATCGTATTTGACTCGTATGGTGCAAATACCTATGCTGTTGTTGCAGGTAGAACTGCAAGAGGAACTCCTACTGCACCACAAGCAGTCTTAAATGGTGATATCCTGATGAGAATGTCAGGTAATGGGTATGGTTCTACCAAATTCTCAACATTGGGTAGTGGTAGAATTGATATTGTTGCAACAGAAAACTTTACTGATGCCGCAAGATCAACACAGATACAATTCTTTACCACATCCGCAGGAACTAATACTCAGACACAGATTGCATCCTTCAATGGAACATCAGCAATATTTAATGGTGTTGTTAATCCACAAAAGGGATTCATCTATAACCCAAATGTTATTTCTGGTATAATTAACACATTAAATATTGATATTGCAAATAATTCATTATACAAATTTAATTGTAATGGAACCACGACAATAAATTTAAATGGGTATACTGTGGGTAAAGTTGTTGAAGTTTGGTTAACAAATGTTGATACTGGCGGCGGGTCAAATCACACAATCACTCACGGTTGTTATGCAAACAATTCAACTATTGGTGCGGCATCTTTCACTTTGACATCATTACATTCCGCATACCTAAGATATTTCAGTATCGATGGTGATTTAGCAAATACCTTTGTATCTGTCAATTATTCATAATAAATAAAACTATGGCAAAAAAGAATCTATTAACGGAATATTTTAAGGTTATTCAATCGGAATTAATGTATTATTATCCGGTGTTAACCTATCCTTTAAATCCCAACATAAATTTATCTTCGACATATTGTTTCTTGAGTAGAGTTGATCCGTGGGAAGATGATGCCAATCCTCCAGTTCCGTTACAGGATCAACAATCAATCAAGAACACATTTAAAAATATGTTTGTGATAAAAAAAATGGGTGCCGATAGTGTTACTCCAGTAATTAAAAGATTTGATTGGATATCCAACACTGTCTATGATTATTATAGAGATGATGTCAACATGTTGGATATTGATGCAAACGATAATCCCCTGTATAAGTTTTATGTTAAGAACAGTTATGATCAAGTTTTTAAGTGTCTATGGAATAATAATGGTGCACCATCACTAAATGAACCCATTTTTCAACCAGGTACTTATGGAACAAATAATGTTTATCAGAGTACAGATGGTTATAAATGGAAATATATGTATACTGTCGATCTTGGTTTAAAAAACAAGTTTATGGACAGTACATGGATACCTTTACCATCTGGCGTTTTTGCGATTGGTGCAGAATTACCAGAACAAATTGTTGGTTCTGGTAATATTGATGTTATTAATGTAACGAATGGTGGATCTGGTTATAAACCTGCAAACTCACAGGTATTTGTTACGATCACGGGTGACGGTACCGGTGCGACAGGAACAGCTGTGTTTGATACTGCAAATGGTGTTATCAAAGATATTGTTGTGACAAATCCAGGAAAGAATTATACATATGCGAATGTAACTATCACTACAGCAAATTCAATGATAGGATCGGGTGCAACAGTCATTGCACCAGTATCTCCGATTGGTGGCCATGGATCAGATCCAACTTCAGAATTGGGCGCTATACATGATATGCTCGTATGTAGTTTTGATGGTACTGAAAACGGTGTTATTCCTGGAATGATGAATAGTAATATCACATATTATCAGGTTGGTTTGTTAGTGAATCCCAGCGAGTATTCATCCGCACCAAATCCTGCTAATGGACAAATATATCAATTAACTACCGATTTACAAGTTTCTCCTGGATATGGAGAATATGAGGCAAATGAACTTGTTTATCAGGGCGATATTACCGCTCCCACATTTGTTGGAACAGTGGTACATTTTCATCCGGATACCAACGTGGTATACGTCATAAATACTTACGGAAATCCATTAACGAGTGCCTCTCTTTACAGTAATAGATCAGGAACTACGAGAACACTACTATCACAATCAAAACCGAATATTGTTCCATATACAGGTTATGTGACATATGTTCAGAATATGAGTGGTATCGATAGGAGTGTGGATGGGGTGGAACAGTTTAAATTTGTACTAGGATACTAATTAAGGTAAAAAAATGACGATTAAGTTTAATAAAGAACCGTGGTATGATGATTTCGATCCCACCAAAAACTATCACAGAATTCTATTTAAACCTGGATATGCGGTTCAGGCTAGAGAACTAACTCAAGCACAAACAATCCTACAGGATCAAATTTCAAAATTTGGTGCAGGCATTTATGCTGATGGTTCTAAAGTGTCTGGCGGTAATATATTTGTAGATTCAAATATTACAACTTGTAAGTTACTCAGTAATGAAAATATTCAGTCATTCACCGGTCTGTTTGCCGTAGGACAAAATTCCAAACTTATTGCTCAAGTTGTGGATGTTGATATAACAAATTTCTACATCATAACGAAAGCTGTAAACGTACAAAATAATACTCTGTTTTCGACAGGAGAAACAATTTATTTCTATAACTCCAAGAATCAGGCAATTGCATCACTAAATGGTTCAGTTTCATATTCTTATAGTGCGACTGTTGTAACAGAACAACAAATAACTAGAACGTCATCCGGTACGTATCTGAGTAATATTCTGTATATTAATACAGCAAATATTTCTGTGGGTGATACTATTGCAATTGCATCAATTAATCTGTATGCAACTGTAACCTCTATTGACGGCATCAATCAAGTTACTCTCGATACAGCATTAACAAGTGATTTGTCCAGTATATCCGCTGTTATAACCAACAAATGCTCGGTTAAAGCGTTAGAGGTTGGTATCGATGAGGGTGTTTGGTTCACAAATGGTCTTTTCGTATATAATGCATCATCTTTTATTGTTCCCAATCCACTTAACGCATCCCCATCAGTAGTTGTTGGTTTTGAAGTGGATGAAACTTACGTCGATTCTTTTGCAGATTCGTCACTACTTGATCCTGCAATCGGAGCATCAAACTATCAGGCACCAGGTGCTGATAGATATAAAGTTTCATTGACATTAACTTCAAAACCCTACTTGAGTGATCAGGTCGTTGCCAATCTGACAACAGTTAAGTTTATTGAACTGATACGCATTAATAAAGGTGTCACGGAAGATATCAATAATAAACCATTATTCACTGAAATATCCAAATCTATCGCTAGATCTGTATTCGATCAAGCAGGCAACTTCGTTGTTAATCCATTCTCTTTGGTTATCACTGAAGGTGATCCTGCTGCAGCGAATGCAACTTCCTCGATCAGTGCGGGCAAAGTTTATTTGAATGGTTCAGCAGTAGAACATATTGCACCCACAAAATACTATATTGCAAAGGCGAGAGATACTGAATCTCAAACCAATATCAGCATCGAATCCTATTATGGTAATTATGTCAAACTTGCTAACGTATCTTCAGGAATTGTTAATTTTCAATCTGGAACTACAGTAAGTCTGTATGATGCATCATCGAGTGTAATTGGTACAGCAAAGGTAAGAAATTTCTCATACAATTCGGGATCGCTGAAATCTGCAAAGTATAATGCATATCTGTTTGATGTTAATATTCCATCCAGAAGCAACACCTTTTCTGATGTTTCTTTAATTACATCATCAGGATTTTCAGCACAAGTTGATGAACCTGGTATTGTTGATAACAATTACAGTTCTTTGATATTCCCATTTCCACAGAAGAATATCAGTTCAGTATCAAACATTAATTATATAACAACCAGAAGATTTGGTAGTGTCACATTCAATAATGGTATCACAACAATCAATACAACCACTGCGAATGAAGATTTCATGGGTGGTTCTGGTGTTATTTCTGGTGCAAATGCCAGACAATACTATATTTTAGTTGCAAAATCAACCGATGGAAATTACACTGCGGGTCAACTTATTCCATTAGATGATACTGCAAATGTGGCTGTAACCGTTACAAATTCAAATATTACAACAGGTCAAGCACAATTTAATGTGGGCGGAAGTTACAATGGTACTGCTGACATTTTTGCTACCATTAGTATTACTGGAGACTCCATCAAGAATAAAACTCTTGTGTCGAATCATGCACAATCAATTTCTGCAAATCCGATGGCAACCGCTATCGACATTGGCGTATCAGACGTATACAAGTTTAAAGGCGTGTTTGAAATAGGAACTTTCACATACTCTGGTACATGGAATTCAGCGACAAGTTATAATTATGATGAAAGAATTGCATATGGTGATTCCGTATATACTTCATTATCATTCTCAAATCAAAATTTACAACCGGATATATCTCCTGCATACTGGAAAAAACTTCCGAATATGTTGTCGAACTATGTTGTCGATAACGGACAAAAAGATGCTTATTATGATCATGCAACAGTAACAAATATATCGGGTAGTCCAAAAGGTCAAGTGGTAGTCATTGTTGATTACTTTACACATTCTGGTGGTAAAGGACCAATAACAGTAAACTCATATGCTGGAATTAGTTATGCAAACATTCCATCGTTTACATCCAAGTCAACAGGTGTAACATATAGTCTCAGAGATGTTTTGGATTTTAGACCAAGAAGATCTGATGGACTTAATGTAACTACTTTTGATTCATTCCAGTTACCCGCTCCTTTAGATACCCCTTTCGCCAACTACTCATATTATTTGAGTAGAATTGACAAGATTGTTTTGAAGGCTAATGGTCAATTTAAAACCAAAATGGGTAAACCTTCATATTCCAATCCAATAGAGCCTGTTGATGATGCAGACGCTCTAACATTATTCACGTTGAATCTTCCTGCATACACATATTCAAAGAATGACATAACAATAACTCCAACCAATCTCAGAAGATATACCATGAGAGATATTGGAGTATTGGATAAGAGAATCACAAACATTGAATATTATACTGCATTATCTCTTTTAGAAAAAGAAGTAAGGGGTAGTGACGTTACAGATTCTACGGGAACACAATTATTATTTAAGAATGGTTTCTTGGTTGATAGTTTCAAAGGTCATAGTGTGGGTGATGTTGGTAATCCTGATTATGCAGTATCAATAGATTCCACTGCACAATTAGCCAGACCGGCATTTACTTCTGTTACCGAAAAGTTGAACAATAGTTTAACACAAGGAACTTATGTTACTTCTCCAAACACGGGAGCGGCTACTGGTAAGACAAATAATTATTTGTCCGTGAAGAATAATATAATTACATTCTCATACGACGAACATATAATTGTTAATCAGAATGTTGCGACAGAAATTGTCAACGTAAATCCATTCAACGTCAGTTATTGGAGTGGAACAGTAACATTATCTCCTTCTAGTGATACCTGGTACGATGTAGATAATCAACCAATAATTAATGTTGTCAACGAAGATCAAGCCGCATGGATTTCAGCAACAAGTGGAAACGGTTTCGGCACACAATGGAATGATTGGCAGTTTAACTGGTCCGGACAAAATGTTGTAACATCAAGTCAGTTGACACAAATTACAAGAGACACGGTTGCAATTAAGGACGCATTAACATCAAAAGGATTAACTGGCGCATTAACTAGTGGAAATATCACAGTATCTTCTTCAACGCAGATACTCAACACTGCCATTATTCCTTACGCAAGATCAATTCCCATTAAGTTTGATGTATATGGCATGCCTCCATACACTGTCTTGCACACATACATCAATAGAACCACAATGGACTTCACTGTTAGTGCAGACTCCAGTTCTGTTGATGGATTGTATGCGATTGATGTTATTAATGGTGGTTCTGGATATCCGAACGGTATTGGTCAATCCATTGTTCAGATTGCAGGAACAAGTTCAGCATCAGCAATTGCAACCGCAGACGTTGTTAATGGTGTGGTTACAGCAGTCAATGTAACCAATCCGGGGTACAATTATATTGCGACACCTTCAATTTATATTGCATCCAGTAATACAACTCCAGCAGTACTTCGTGCAAACACACAAGCAAATGGAGTTAGTGGTGGTATGTTGAGAACTGATAGAAATGGTCATGCATCAGGCACGATCACTCTACCTTCCAGTGATCTTGCCAAGTTTCCAACAGGACAAATTATCATAGAATTCTCAGATAGCATACTCAGTCCGATTTACGGAAATTCATATGCCAAAGCAGTATTCTACGCCCAAGGAACACTGGAATCACTACAATCAACTGTGGTTTCAACTCGGCCGCCGATATCTACACCAAAACCAGCTTCACAAGTATCTATAAACACAGAGGCGGGTGCAAACACAGCTGGAGTACAATTAGCAGTTAATCCTATACCTTTTATTATTACTTCTGCGGATAGAGTGGATGTCAACACATCACACACCTCTGCAACAACTCCTGTATACGGTTTACCTTCGAATACAAGTATAACTCTAACCGCATCAAACGGTTTAGTGGACGCAGGAACCACACAATTAAGTACTATATTTGCATCATCAAAAACTGTAACTACAAGTAATACTGGTAGCATAGTTCTTGCAGCTAAAGGTTTCTCAAGTACTAGATATGATACTCCAACAGATGTCATCATCTCACTTGGAAACATTCCTGTACATTATGTAATCACCACTAAGATAGCAGATACTACTCCTGATCAATTCTCATTTACTCCTGTGAATGGTGTTGCACTGGGTTCAACCCAAACATCAAGTTCAGTTACAGTAACGGGTTTATCACCAAATGCTCCAGTTCTTGTATCTGTTTCTGGTGGTGCATTTAAAGCAGGAACATCATCTATATCGGATAGTGATCCTTGGGTAACGGGTGGAGCTGTGTCTGTTACAACAAGTGGTACAGGAACATTGATTGTTGCTGCGAGGGGAACTGCAAGTACAAGTTATTCAACTCCGGTCAGTGTGCAGGTATCAGTGGGTTCGGTTACGGGAACATATGTAATTACAACTCTGGCATATGTTGCACCGCCGAGTCCAGTACCTACACCAGTACCTACACCAGTACCTACACCAGTACCAACTCCGACGCCAACGCCGAGTCCAGTACCTACACCAGTACCTACACCAGTACCTACACCAGTACCTACACCAGTACCTACACCAGTACCTACACCTTCGCCACCTTCTTTTTCCTCGTTCATATCGCAGTCGAGTGTGGAATTTAATACGGATTATTCGTCAAACCAGGCAACAGGTTCGAATTGGGGTAGCGGCGCAACGGTTACATTATCAGTCTCCGGTGGTTCATTCAGAGCAGCAACATCATCCATATCGGATAGTGCTCCTTGGATGACAAATGGATCCGTAACAGCAGATGGTGGTGGTTCTTTCTTGATACAATTAAGAAATCATTCAAGTCCCTCTAGCGGACAATCCACAGATACTACTGTTACAGGTTATTCATCAGCTGGATCTGCTTCAGGAACCTTTACAGTATTGACTAAGACTCAAGCACCACAAAATATTCAATTTGATATACCTCAAGGACCCGACAATGTGGGCCTGATACTCAATGGAGTCACAAGTGGTGTAATTACTGTAACTGGAGCTATACCAAATCAACCAATAAGTGTTACCGCTTCTGGTGGTGGTACAATATTAGCGAATAGTGATTTTAACTTCTGGCCACCAGGTGGTGGTGGAGCTTCGCCTGGAGTATTCTCTACTTCACAAACTGTTACGGCAGACTCTTCGGGTCGATTGTTCTTCCAAGTGAAATCTGCACAGATTGGATCATACAGTCAAACTTTTACAACTACAGTAACAATTGGTGGTGTAAGTCGAAACTGGGTAGTGTCTTCTATGGCAGAACCCATGCAAAATCTAGGAATATGGTCGAATGATGCAGTAACAACTAGAGCACAAACACTATCAAAATCCGATGGTATTGCTATGGTTAGAAAGATGATGAATGCTGCAGGCGGAGCATATCAAGCGTTATCCAGTATATGTGGAAACAGCGTATTCACGGGTACTGCATATAATCTCGCAAAGAGTATTCAAAATCCACCAACACTAACTCAATTTGCCGGAATAATGGTAGGAATGGAGACTGTGTATGGTCAATATTTGTTGGGCAAACTCAGTGAATCTGCTGCGATAAACACAGTTGAAACTTATTATAGATCTGCTGCAAATCAAGCATATGTTGAGGGTAAAGTTGGTCAAGCTGCATATCTTGGTGCATTACAAGATCCTCTATCACAGAATTTCTTCATCACAGAAGGTCAATTCCCGAATGGTGCATTTATATCTTCTGTTGATATATTCTTTGCAAAGAAAGATCCTTTGGTACCAGTCACAGTTCGTATACGTCCAGTTGTTAATGGTTATCCTGATGCAGTAAACGATATTCCTGGTTCTATTGTGACCAAGAATCCGGATAGTATCAATACACCTAATCCAAATAACGTTTACGATTCGATTTATTTACCAACTAACTTCCAATTTGATCATCCAATTTATTTGCCTGCAGGTCAATACAGCATTATGATATCAACCAATTCGGATCAATATGCAGTTTATGCATCCAAAATGGGTGAAGTCCAATATGGAACACGGAAGACGATAACTTCAGTATCTTATGCTGGCGCATTATTCAAGTCCCAGAATTCCCAGACTTGGATTCCTGCTGGAGGAGAAACGTTATGTTTCCGTGCATATGTTTGTGACTTTGCGGGTGGTTATGCGTCAGTACAGTTCACATCAAATACCTCAAATATATTAAAGACATACGATTTGATTAATCTTAATAACAGCGATCTGACATTTAATGCATTGGATTCTATTGAGTATTCTATTCAGACTAAGGATTATGCAACCACTTTGATGTCCGACTTTATTCCTATAACTACCAAACAGAATCACATATTGCCGTCTAGACAGAAACAATTAGATAGTGGTGACATTGTTGTTCGTACAACATTGACTAACACAGACAGATGGACATCTCCCGTCATTGACTTGGAAAGATTGTATCCAGTTCTTGTTAATAACGTAGTAAATGCACATACCGCAGATAAAATCTATAGTGAATCGCAATCAGGTTTTAGAAATGGTGGAGCATTGTCGAAGTATATTACAAAGAGAGTAACATTAGCAAATAACTTTGATTCGACAGGATTGACAGTTTATTTGGATGTAAATCGTCAACCAGGAACAAGTATAGAAGTATATTGCAAAGTGTTGAATGCCAATGATGGAAATAATTTTGATGATCAACCATATCATCTGATGAATCCAATATTTACTCCAGGTGGTGGTTTACCAAGTACTGGTCCGAATGATTGGATAACAGATACATATCAAGCATTGAATATTGTTTACAATGATATTAAAACATCAACTGTGTCATACAATAATTTCAAAGTGTTCTCGATTAAAATATGTTTCTACTCGGACAATTCAACTGTTGTTCCACAAGTCAAAAATCTAAGAGCAATTGCAACAGCCTAATTATGAAATTATATAAAGTCGAAGAACATCCTGATTTAGTGAAAGATATGGACAGTAAGGCGATATTAAATACAAATTATGCCGCCTTACTGGATTATCGAAGAAAAAAACAAATAGAAGACGAATTGGTCGAATTAAAGTCCGATGTCAGTGAAATAAAAATTTTGTTAAGTTCCATTGTCTCCATGTTGAATAAATAGAGATAATATCAAGTCTTTAGGAAAAGATAAAAATGGCAAATACAGTTTCAGAACTAACTTATGATAATACCTTCGTAGATTGGTTAATCGCAACAAATCATCTCATAGGTGAAAACAATGATCTCGCCGCGAATAATTACATAAAATCATCAGGTACACTTTTCCTAAATGATACCTCAAAAACAGGTCTGATAGTCGCAAACAACGCGGTTGTTCAAGGACAATTACAGGTACAAGGAGTAGGATCTTCTGCATATATTCAAAGAAATCTACAAGTTGATGGTCAGGCATATTTCACAAATCCAACATTAAGTATAACAACTGCGGGACAAGCAAATGTGGGTGGACCAATACTCGCAATGGGTTCAGGAAATGGTCTTGTTGTATCAAATAATACTATTATTTCCGGTAATCTCACAGTCGGAAAAGCAACAACAATAGGTAGTTCATTAAATGTTGGTAGTTATGCAAATGTTACAAGTGATTTATCTGTCGGCGCAAATACCTCCACATTAAACGCTCTTGTATATTACAATACGACGACAAATTCTTTAACAGTTAATAATAATGGACAAGTCGGTGATACTTTAACGATTGTCAACAATACAAATACAAATTATTTGATTGCGAACAATAAAGTTACCACAAGAAGTATTTTATCCATTATTGACATTATAACAGGATCGTTACAAGCAAATGTAACTGTCAATACTGAAATATTGTCCACTAATACAATAAACTGTTTGAATAACGCATATGTGAAGAATCTTCAAGCAAATGTATCTATCAATACCGCCAATCTTTCCGTAACATCAGTTGCCAATGTTGCAAGTCTGATTGTGACTGGAACATCAACCCTGATGGGTAAGGCAAACACCGGTGCAGATTTGGGTGTTGCAGGCAATCAGTATGTGTCAGGAAACCAAACAGTTACAGGAAATCAGTTAATAACTGGATCAACTACATTAACATCAAGTTCCAACGCAGTTAATGATTTCGGTGTAAGTCGCAATCTATATGTGTCAGGAAATCAAGTAGTAACCGGTTCAACTACATTAACAGCAAGTTCCAACGCAGTTAATGATTTGGGTATTTCTGGCAATCAATATGTGTCTGGCAATCAAACGATTACAGGAAACCAAACAGTTACAGGAAATCAGTTAATAACTGGATCAACTACATTAACAGCAAGTTCCAACACTGCTAATGATTTGGGTGTAGGTAAGAATTTATACATTACCGGTAATACTACAACCACAGGAAATAAAACTGTTAATGGTTCATTGTCCGTGAATGGTAATACTACTCTAACATCTAAAGCGAACACAACAAATGATTTGGGTGTAGGTAAGAATTTATATGTTACTGGTAATACTGCAATTACAGGAAATCAGTTAATAACTGGATCAACTACACTAACAGCAAGTTCCAACGCAGTTAATGATTTTGGTGTAGGTGGATACTTATATACTCCGCGAGTAATACTACCCGTTGGTGGTAATATTATTGGTGATTATGGTACCAATGGTGCATCAATAACAGCATACAATCTCTCTGTTGGTGGTGGTGGTCTTACTGTAACGGGCAACTTCACAATTAGTGGATCTACTGTATATAACACGAATCAATTCATATTGAGTTCTTCCACACCAAATCCAACGTTTGGTTATTTTGGAGTATACAGAAGTCTTAACGGTTCAAGCAACTCTTACATTCGTTGGAATGAGGCACAAAAGTATTGGGATCTTACTGCTAATACTGTTACAGAATCATATTACAGAATTTTAACAGATCAGTATATCAGTAACAGTGGTACATTAAACAGTAATGCTAATGTTGCATCTTCACAGGCATTATCTGTCGCAAATACATTCTTGCAGAATACTATTACTTCAGCCAATACACAACTAAAAGCATATACAGATGGTGCTATTAGTTCTTCTGTAACATCAGCTAATAATCAGTTAAAAGCATATACTGATGGTGCTATTGCTTCTGCTAATAACCAGTTAAAATCGTATACAGATGGTGCTATTAGTTCTTCTGTAACATCAGCTAATAATCAGTTAAAAGCATATACTGATGGTGCTATTAGTTCTGCTGTAACATCAGCTAATAATCAGTTAAAAGCATATACTGATGGTAGATTTGTTAATCCTTCTTTCACAGGTTCTGGTGCAATAACAGGCGACTTCAGTGTCACGGGTAATCTGATTATCTCGGGTACGACTACATCACTAAACGTATCTTCGATCACAACAACAGATTCACTCATCAAACTGGCAAACAATAACTCCAGTGATATTGTGGACATTGGATTCTATGGACAGTATACTAGTGCAGGAACAAAGTATTCTGGTTTAATCAGAGAGGGCACTGGCGGTACAAACGCAGGCACATTCTATTTGTTCAAGGATCTTGTAACTGAACCCTTAACGAATGTAGTTAACTACGCTTCATTAACCAAAGCATCTCTCGTTGCTGATGGTTCATTAATTACGGGTATTAGTGGAACCAATATTACAACGGGAACTATTCCTACCGGCGTAACATGGAACGGTAATGCTGTCGGAGTCAATTATGGCGGTACCGGATCGACTACCAGTAACTTTACCAGTGGCACACTAACATACTATGATGGCACTAGAATATCTTCTCTTGCCAATCCGGGATCGAGTGGTACATATGGTAGTTCAGGAAATACAACGCAAATCACAGTCGATAGTTATGGAAGAGTAACATCAGTATCAAATGTTGCTATTAGTTATCCCGCTGCGTATGCACCCATTACCGATGACACCACAACCAATACAACCAGATACGTCATGCTCGGTCAGACTTCATCGGGTTTTTATACAGCTGCAAATACATCTAGTTCCAAATTGACATTCAATCCAAGCACAGGAACATTAAGTGCAACCACAATATCCGGTTCACACACAGGTTCTGGCGCAGGATTAACATCAATACCAAACTCTGCATTAGTTAATACTTCCATTACTATTAATGGTACTGCAATTGCATTAGGCAATTCTGGTTCTATTACTGCTGGTGCCACAATTACTGATGATACGTCAACGAATGCAGTTCGATATGTTATGTTGGGACCTTCGAATACTGGTGCATATACGGTTGCAAATACATCTAGTACAAAATTACAATATAATCCGAGTACAGGAATTCTATCAGCAGTAGGATTTAGTGGTTCTTGGAATGGAAATACAATAGGAACAGGTTATGGTGGTACTGGATTAACGGCATTTACTTCCGGTGGTGCTGTATATGCAACCAGTACGTCCACTTTATCCACTGGTACTCTTCCTGTTTCTGGAGGCGGCACAGGTTTATCAACACTCACTTCTGGTGGTGCTGTATATGCAACTAGTACTTCTGCACTTGCAACAGGAACTCTTCCTATTGCATCAGGTGGTACTAATAACACATCGTTCACATATGGTCAAAGAGTAATTTATGATGGTTCCAAATTTGTAACAACGGGAAATGTATCCACAACAATAACTGGAACATTAGGAGCAGGTAAGACAATCACTACGTTGGGAATCAATTCGTATGGTGGAATAAGTGATTATACAGTATCCGCAATAGCTCTACCCATAAGTCAAATTACGGCAACAGGAACCGCTAGCAGTTCTACTTTTCTTAGAGGTGATGGTGCATGGGCATCAGGCGTATCTGGACCAACAGGTCCTACAGGACCAACAGGACCAACAGGTCCTACAGGACCAACAGGACCCGGTTCAACTGTTGCTGGTCCACCCGGTGCTACAGGAACCAATGGCACCAATGGACCACCAGGAACCAATGGCACCAATGGACCACCAGGAGCACAAGGTAATCAAGGTAATCAAGGGATACAAGGGATACAAGGGTTACAAGGGTTACAAGGGCTGAAAGGTGATCAAGGCGCTACTGTTTACGGACCACCGGGACCAACAGGACTAACAGGACCAATAGGACCAACAGGACCATACGGACCTACAGGACCTACAGGATCGTTCTCTCCTGGTAGTTCTATTAGTTGTTCCAGCATAAATGTAACGTATAGCGTAGTTGCTGGCTCAATATATTCGTATGGCGACATTACAGCTTTTTGGTCTGATAAGAGATTGAAAAATATTATTGGACCTATACCAAATGCCATTTCTAAAATAAAAGCTTTGAATGGTGTTTATTTTACACAAAACGAAAAAGCAAAAGAATTTGGTTTCAATAATGATGAACAACAAGTTGGTGTAATTGCTCAAGAAGTTCAATCCGTTTTACCGGAAATCATTAGACCAGCTCCTTTTGATACGGACGAGAATGGAAATAGCAAGTCTGGAGAAAACTATATAACTGTACAGTATGAAAAGATTGTTCCATTATTGATTGAAGCAATCAAAGAACAACAAATACAGATAGATGAACTGAAATCCAAATTAAATTAATTGGTGAATTATGAAAGGTGAGTGGTGTTATTATAATTCATACTTTGATGCTGAAGTATGTGACTATATTTTGACTGAAGGATTAAAATTGCCCAGCAAGGATGCAAAAATGGGAGTGGGTAATGATTTTTCTAATGATGAATATAGAAGAAGTAAGGTAAGATTTATTATGAATACTGATAAAAATTTCAAATTTCTATTTGATGAAATTTGGAAAATGGCAATACAAGCAAATGATGAATGGTTTGGTTTTAATATAACCAAAATGTCATATATTCAATTGGCTGAATATGATGAATCATATCAAGGAGAATATAAAGAACATCATGATGTATTTTGGATTAACAATGATCCAAAATACCACAGAAAATTGAGTGCAGTCATCCAATTAACAGATCCAAAAAAATATGAGGGTGGTTATTTGGAATTAATTGAAGCAACAGAAAAACCAAATATAACGGACATTAGAAATCAAGGATCCACTATATTTTTTCCTTCTTTTTTGAGACATCAGGCAACATCAGTAACTAAAGGAACACGATATAGTTTAGCATGCTGGTTCGATGGTCCGAAATGGCAATAAATAGTAATTAACAAACACATAATTTTAGAGATTATAACTATGGCAAAATATCAAGAATCAACTATTGTTGGATCAACCTGGATTCGTCCCAATCATATTAGCATTATTAATGTATATAAAGGACAAAAGTCTATATATTTTCATGAGGAAAACGTCGTTGATGGTGCTAATGGAAATGTCATGATCACACCAATTACATCTCAGGATATCAGATTGCAATGCCAAGAATATTTTACTCCAGATACTGCAAATACAGTATTTCCCATTTTAGATTCTTCCGGAAATGATACAGGAAAAACATGTTCCTTTCAGGAATTATATGATACAATTTCTTCACTTTACATATATTCTGCCAACAGAAGAGATATTAGAGCTCCGGGTGTTCAAGAAGAGTTCGATAGAATGAAATCGGAAAGTGACGCAATGAGAAGGGAAATGTTAAAAAATCAACAAGTAATTTTAACCGCAAACACATAACAGGGACATTATAATGCCGTTGCCCACCGGAACAATATCATACTCAGATGTATACAATTATTATGGTGGATATGCCCAGGGCGGTTCAAATGTTGATTTTGAATTTAATTATGGAAATTCAAGTCAAAATTATGTAAGACAACTGGCAGGCTGGGGCAACAGATCCGCTGGGACAATCTGTACCATGGCGTCTCTTCAGGGAAAGGCTATGATTGCGTCAGATGGCGGCGCCGATCCGTTTGCGAGTAATAGGCCGCCGACCATTTGGGGATATATCACCCATGGCGTTGGTAATGATGTATATAACGCCGCTGTGGGATCGGCTTGGGGTCAGGGTGGTGGCAATGGTACTTATTCGGCTATATATCAACCATATGCATCATGGACGTTTGATTGGTGGCGAGATTCTAATAATTACTACTATAGTGGCAGAGCGCGTGATGGTTGGTTTACACCTTACTACGACATAAATGGATCTCAGTCTGGTGCGTACTGGCGAGGTGGCGGATTTCAAGCTGGTTACGCTCAAACATATTTTACGGTCGGTTTTCCATATGGCCAAAATGGTAGTCAGACTTACAACAGCACCGGATATACATATCTGAAATAAGGCAATTTCTTTTTCCGGAGTCACATTCTAAAACCTTCTCGTATAAATAACAGAGAAGGTTTTTTATATAGGATCTATAATGGCTGCTTATCAGGATTTATTCATAGAGCAAGGTACGACATATAGTACAGAAATAACTTTGGATGATTCCTATGGAACGCCATACGATCTCACAAATTTTTCAGTAAAAGCTCAAGCAAAAAAGTCTTATTATACAAATACAATAGCATTAGATTTTGATGCATCAGTATCTAGTCCCCATGACGGTTTAATACAATTATCAGCAACCGCTCAAAAAACAGCAAATGTCTCCACATATAAACTCATATATGATGTTGTCATAACAGATAATGATACAGGATCAGTCACCAGAGTTCTGGAAGGTCAAATCTTTATGTCTCCAGCAGTAACGAGATAGAAACATGGCCATTAATGTTCGTATTAATCAACCACCGCAAGTAAGAGTTAGTGGTACTACCACTTTCATAGGTTCATCATCCGTACAAGCACAAATAGAAGAAATCCAAAAAACTGCTAATGCGGCAGTGTTAATAGCACAAAGTGCTTTTGACACTGCGAACACCAAATATGATAAGACTGGCGGACATGTTTACGGCAATGTTATCATCGATCAAAATCTAACAGTTTCGAATACAATTTTTGCAGATACAGAAACGATAGATGCAGGAATATTTTAAATGGTATTTTTTAATAAATATAATAACAACAAAATCATTTACAGGGCTTAAAAATGGCAATCAGTAATACCAGTATTTTAATTAGACGTTCGGCAAATACAGCCGCACCATCTTCACTCAAACAAGGCGAATTTGCATATTCATATAAATCGAACACATTATTCTTTGGTACTCCGGGTAGTGATGGCGTCATTAATATTGGTGGTCAATATTATACGTCCACACTTGATTCTGCTACTGATAGTGCAACCAACAATACATTGGTACAAAGAGATGCAACAGGTTCAGCATCATTTACTACCATATATGGCAATTTAGGTACAAATTCTGGTGTTGATGCAGGAACATATGGTGACCAAACACACATTCCTGTTGTCACTGTTGCCGCAAACGGTCTTGTCACAAATGTATCAACATCACAGATTTCAACCTCATTAAATATTTCATCTGATGATGGTTCAAATACATTATCATTAATAACAGATACATTGACTATTGCTGGTGGAGACGGTATCACATCGTCAATTGCAACAGACACACAAACAGTAACATTGGATGTTGATGATACTGTATTCCGTTCAAATACTGCACTATTCTCACAATTCATTGATAGTAATGTAGAGATTAGTGGAAACTTGTCAGTTCATGGAACGTATTATATTGAAAATACTGTCTCATTCAATGTTGCAGATCCATTAATCTATCTTGCTGCAAACAATTATGTCTCTGACGATCTTGACATTGGTTTTGTTGGTAATTATTATGACGCAGGAACAGACACACAAAGACACGCAGGTGTTATGCGCCACGCTGGTGATAAAGATTTTTACATCTTCTATAACTATGACAAAGAACCTACAGAAAATGTAATCAATATCGCAGATGCAAGTTTCTTGGTTGGTAATACTCATACCAATATTATATCACCAGGACTATCACAGTTTGCCAACACATCGTTTAGTCAAAGAGCAGACTTTAATGGAAAAGTCTATCTTGAAGCTGGACTTTCTGCTGAAAATGCATCGTTGGATTTATATCCTTCTGCACCAATTAACTTCCACACAGGTAATAACACAACATACAGTTATGTTTACAATGATGGTAGTAGTGGTTATGATTATTTAACATTTGGAACCAACACCGCCGGTGATGCATTCTATCTGACGAGTGATCCCAACAGTGATTCCAATCAATTAGTATTCAATCACGGTTTAGATATCAGAGACGGTTATTCTCAGGAATCGTTGCTGTCAAAAGGTGAACAGAAATATGGTATCGTAACTAGATTCCATGTAGATGGTGCAAATGCGGTCACACAACAAACGATTACTGATCCTAATGTACCTCCTGCTGTTAGAAATATGTCTATGCAGGATTTGGGAAGTGATTATGATGATGCATTTACGACAGTATCATTGCCGTTTAATATCAATTTCAATGGTACAACATACGATACAATTTATGTTGGTTCAAATGGTTATATAACTTTTGAAGCTGGATCAGCAAATAATTCACATAGTTTCCCAGCCGACCCCTCTTTACCTGGTGGTCCAGCCATTGTTATGGCTATGGGCGACATCTCATACCAGAGAGTTTACACACTATATCAAGGTGATACGTTCAGAATTCGTTACGAAGGTAATCACACATTTAGTTCACAAAAAATTAATGGTTCTTCAGACATAATTTGGGAAGTTGTATTCTATAATTCTGTTCCTGGTCAGTTTGACCTTCGTTATGTTAAGGTGAGTGGTTCAGCTAATGATGGTCTAGATGGACTTTATAATGTGTATCTGACAAACGGTACCTACTTCCTGGATGATCGTACAGACAGAACCAAACCATATGCACTATACAACAACTACATTCAACAATTGACCCATGGTGACAACCACCTATCGATTAATGAAGATGGAAGTTTATTTGCAACTGGTGTCAGAAATGATGCTTCTCCTGGTGATGTTGTTTTCTATAATCCAACATCTAAAGAATTGACATATGGTGCATTGGAAGCATTGAATCCAACTCACTTAGCCAATGGTTCATACACTCTATATCTTTCTGATGAAGATGGTACTGTAACTGCTACAGGAAAGTACTTAACACCAGAGACAGATGGAATAAGCACTGTCGGTGGTGGTTATACCTTCTCATATGACGGTGGTTATGACACTGGTATGTTCAGTCATGCCGATGGAGAATTGAACTTCTTCTCAAATGCCACCTTAATATTCAATGCAAACAACCAGGTATTCAAACACAGTACTGGTGTTGAATTACAAAATGGTGCTGTATTACAAGATAATAGTAATAGATCCATTTTCTTAGGATTTGGAGTTGATTCTGGTGATACTTACTCACAGAGAATCTCTATTGGTTACCAACCAACTCACCAAACAGGACAACAATGGGATGCCATTGCAATTGGTGCCAGAGCAGGTACAACCAATCAACATGACAATGCGATTGCAATAGGTAATCGTGCAGGTAACACAGGACAAGGCGAATCTGCTGTTGCAATTGGTGGTGGTTCTGGTGGAAATGGCGGTGCAGGTCAATCCAATCAAGGTAGTGGTGCAGTTGCAATTGGTGACCACGCTGGTACTGATACACAAGGTTATCGTGCGGTCGCTCTTGGTGCTTATGCTGGTGTTTATGGACAATATCAAAATGCAATTGCAATCGGTGAACAATCTGGTTACAATCAACAGAAAGCATATGCAATTGCTATCGGCCTAAACGCTGGTAATGAATCACAGGCCGAAGATGGTGTTGCAATTGGTAGAGAATCAGGACATTACTACCAAGAACAATATGCAGTTGCAATTGGTTATGGTGCAGGGAACGATGCACAACACGCAGGTTCAATTGCAATTGGTGCTATCGCAGGTAATTCAGCACAGGGAAATAATGCGATTGCTCTCGGCCGATCTGCGGCACAAACTGAACAGGCTGATGGCGCAGTTGCAATTGGTTATAGTGCAGGTAATTACCAACAAGGACAATATGCAGTTGCTTTGGGTTATCAAGCTGGTCACGGTGATAGTTCACCACAAGGTCAATACTCAATTGCGATAGGTACAAATGCTGGTTATAGTACTATAGCAAACTCGTCTATCGTACTGAATGCAACCGGTAATGATTTTGGTTCTTCCACTTCAGGTCTGTTTATCAATCCAGTTCGTTATACTGAATCACAAGATGCTGACTTTGATGGATTGGTATTCTATAACTCTTCTTCTAAGGAAATGAGATACTCCTATGCACTGGATGGTGGTGACTTCTAAAGTCACTACTATATACTATTTTATATGATTAATAGGAGTTGATATGGATGAAATGAATGAAAAGTACCAGAAGTATTATTCACAGATACTTACTGGTACTTTAAATGACACACTAATCAAAAATATTTCTTTTCAGGCCAACATTAAGTTGGCCAATGAAATTATTTCTGAACAAGATGAAACAATCAATGGTTTGAATTTATCTATCGAAGAACTGAAAAATACTATTTCAGAACTTAATAATACGATTAATGAATCATCAACACAAAATAAAAGGTCCGAATCCGAATTTAACAGATTGAAAAATGAGAACTCAAGATTATCATCTCTTGAGAATGAAATCTCAAAGTTGAATAGTGAATTAACAATATTGAGAAGATCGAAAGACGAAGTTGAAAATAATAAACATCAACTCCAACACATCGAATCTTTCAAAAAAGAACTATTATCAAGTCGCGAAGAGAATGAAAAACTAAGAAGTGAAGTGGAAAATAATAATCAACAACTCAAACTTCTCGATTCTTTTCGTGAGGAAAATGAAAGATTAAAAAGTGAAGTGGAATATTTGAAATTATCTCCAGCAAAAAGAAAGAAATTGGCTGAAGATAATGGTCAAAAGGAAGAAGATCCGGTGTCGCAGATAAATAACAAAGAACAAACAAAAGATGGTGGAACCTTCTAATAAATGACGACATCAAATACCACAATTAAATTAAAAAAATCACTAATTAGTGGTAATACTCCGTCTTCATTAGCGAATGGTGAAATTGCACTAAACGCTGCGGACGCCAAGTTATTCTATTCCAAACCCGACGGCACAGTATCTTATATAACCAATCAGAAGTCTTTTGATGCTATCTGTGTAGATACGACACTGATATTAGCGTCATCTGGTTCAGATACACTTAATTTTGTTTCTGGTGCAAATGTTGCACTTACTGCTTGCACACTAACAAAAACAATTACAATCTCTGCATTTGGTGAAGGTGGGGGTGGAGGTGGTGGAGGCGGATCAGCTAATGGCAACATCGGCGATATACAGTTCGTAGGTCTTCATGGCACATTCAGTTCAAACCCATCATTCCATTATGATTTAGCAAACAACTGGGTTGTTGCTGACATTATTTCCGCCAATATCTATGGTGGTATTGACCAGACCAGTCTTGAAGTTTATGGTTCCGCTTCCAGTATTAATGTGTACGGTCCAAATACAGGTAGTGACCATGTAACTATCTATTCGGCCAACACAGGTACCATTGATAATATGAGTATTGGCCTGACTGTTGCGGCCAATGCTAAGTTTATTGAAGCGAATACCAATGTTCTGAAGTTTGCTGACGGCACCTATATGACCACTGCGGTCATTTCAGATAGTCAATTTGTCAGAGATACAGCTAATACTGCCAATTTCGCAAGTGCAAATACAATCTATATCCAAGGTGTGGATTCAACTCAGAACACTAGAATTAGTACCGTTGAAGCTAATACAGTTTATCTGTTCGGTGCTTTGAATCAGACCAATACTAATATTGGATTAGCTAATACACAGTTAAAATCATACACAGATGGTGCTATTAGTTCTGCTGTATCTTCAGCTAACACCCAACTGAAATCATATACAGACGGTATAGTAACATCAGCCAATACTCAATTAAAGGCATATACGGATGGTGCTATTAGTTCTGCTAATACACAGTTGAAATCATATACTGATGGTTTAATTTCATCATCAGTATCTTCTGCAAATACACAGTTGAAATCTTATGTTGATGGCCAAATATCATATGTTTCTGTTATTAATGCAACACAAAACAATAGCATACAATCAGCATGGAACACAGCCAACAATGCGTTACCACTAACTGGTGGTGTAGTTTCTGGTGATATTACTGCAAACAACTTAACTGCAAATCTAGCAGTATACACGCCAATATTATATTCACCTGGTGGTACATCCAGTATTGAAATGAGTGATATTGGTATTATCGGAATCAATCCATCTGGTGGTTCTGGTGCTGGGCCTAGATTTGTCGGAAAATCCATACAATTGAATTCAATTTATGGTGGTAGTTATGATGGAAATTTCCTCTCATTAAATAACGAAACTAAATTAGGTTCCAACAGATACGACACAGTTCAAATCGTAACTGGAACCGATGGTACAATAAACAATACTTGGTCTTTTGCAAATTCACATTTAATATTTCCAGATAACACTTGGCAGAATACTGCGTTCACTGATGCCTATGTTACACAGATTAATAGTAATAAAGCAAATACAATCTACACCCAAGGTGTAGATACAACGCAGAACACCAGAATCACCACCACTGAAGCCAATACAGTTTACTTATTTGGTGCTTTAAATCAGACCAATACTAATATTGGATTAGCTAATACACAGTTAAAATCTTATACCGATGGTGCTATCACTAGTGCTAATACTCAGTTAAAATCATATGTTGATGGTCAAATCTCATATGTTTCTGGTGTTGATGCTACCCAGAATACCAGATTAACAACAGTAGAAGCAAATACAGTTTACTTGTTTGGTGCTTTAAATCAGACCAACACCAACATTGTATTAGCTAACACCCAGTTAAAATCTTATACAGATGGTGCTATTGGTTTAGCCAACACACAATTAAAATCTTATGTTGATGGTCAGGTATCAACAACATTATCTTATGTTTCTGGTATTGACACTGAACAAAACAATAGAATTTCTACTGTTGAATCTAATACGATTTACTTGTTTGGTGCTTTAAATGCAACCAATACTAATATAACCAATGCTAATACTCAATTAAAGAGTTATACTGATGGTGCTATTGCTTCAGCAAATACCCAGTTAAAATCACATATTGATGGTCAAATCTCGTATGTTTCTAATGTAAATACAACACAGAATACCAGATTATCGACAGTAGAATCTAATACCACCTATCTATTTGGTGCATTAGATGCAACTAATAACAGTATCATTAGTGCTAATACGCAGTTAAAATCATATACAGATGGATTGGTTTCAACATCCGTATCTTCAGCCAATACTCAACTGAAATCTTATACTGATGGTGCTATTAGTTCTGCTAATAATCAATTAAAGTCTTATGTTGACGGACAAATAAGTTATAATCAAGGTATAGATAATACTCAAAATACCAGATTATTAACAGTTGAAGCTAATACGGTTTACTTATTTGGTGCATTGAATGCAACTAATAACAGTATTATCAGTGCTAATACGCAATTACAATCTTATACTGACGGTGCTATTAGTTCTGCTGTAACTTCAGCAAATACTCAACTGAAGTCTTATACTGATGGCGCCATCAGTTCCTCAGTAAGTTCAGCTAATACTCAATTAAAGTCTTATGTTGATGGTGTTATTAGTTCATCCAATACTCAGTTGCAATCATATGTTGATGGTCAAATCTCATATGTAAACAACATCAATAATACGCAGAATACGAATATCACCACAGCTACAAATCTAGCACAAGGTGCGTATAATACTGCCAATTTAAAGTTCAATACTTCCGGTGGAAATATCACTGGAGATGTCACGATTTCGGCAAATCTTACAATTACTGGCAATTTAACTGTTAGTGGTATTGTCACTACAGTATCATCAAATAATCTGATACTGAAAGATAATATGATTTATCTGAATGATGATAACAATGTTGCTAATCCAGATTTAGGTTTTGCTGGTAATTATAATGATGGTACATATCATCATGCCGGTTTCTTTAGAGACCACTCCGATGGAATCTGGAAAGTTTTTGATAATTACAAACCAGAACCTGATGCATCACCATACATTGATACAAGTAATGCAACCTTTAGAATTGCGGACTTCCAGGCCAATACTGTAACATTTGGTAAAATATCCACATCTTCAACACAGTTAGTAACAAATCTAAACGCCGACTATTTGAATGGTCAACACGGTAGTTATTATGCAGTTGATTCTGAACAAAATGGTATCAATGCAACACAGAACACAAATATAACCAATACACAAACTTGGTTAGATGCCAATATTGCATATATTTCTGGTGTGAATACTGCACAGAATTCAAGTATTGTAAATGCCAATACCCAGTTAAAGGCATATACCGATGGTTTAGTTTCATCATCCGTATCTTCAGCCAATACACAACTAAAAGCATATACAGATGGCGCAATCAGTTCTGCTGTATCATCGGCAAATACTCAATTACAATCATATACAGATGGTGTTATTAGTTCTTCAGTATCTTCAGCCAACACTCAATTAAAGTCATACACTGACGGTCAAATCTCTTATGTTTCTAGTGTTGATACTACACAGAATACCAGATTAAACACCGTTGAAGCCAATACAGTTTATCTATTTGGTGCATTAAATGCGACCAATACTAATATTGGATTAGCTAATACACAATTAAAATCTTATACTGATGGTATTGTAACATTAGCCAATACTCAGTTGAAGTCTTATACAGATGGTGCAATCAGTTCTTCTGTAACATCAGCTAATACTCAGTTAAAATCGTATACAGATGGATTCATTTCTTATATTTCCGGTGTTGATATTGCACAAAACACTAGAATCAGTACGGTTGAAGCTAATACTGTATATCTATTTGGTGCTTTAAATCAAACAAACACTAACATTGGTTTAGCTAATACACAGTTAAAAGCATACACAGATGGATTGGTTTCTAGTGCTAACACTCAACTGAAGTCCTATACGGACGGTATAGTAACATCAGCCAATACTCAGCTAAAGTCCTATACTGATGGTGCTATTAGTTCAGCTAATACACAACTAAAAGCATATACCGATGGTGCAATAAGTTCATCCGTAACATCAGCCAATACTCAATTAAAGGCATATACGGATGGTCAAATCTCATATGTTTCTGGTGTTGATACTACACAGAATACTAGCATCTCTGCATTACAATCATTAGCAAATACAGATGTTACTTCAATATCAGTAACAGCAACAACTTATGGTAACTCATCTTATATTCCAGTAACTACACTCACCGCAAACGGACGTGTACTATCAGTAACCAACACTGCAATATCAATTCCAGGAACAGCAGTAACCAGTATTGTTGATTCAGCTAATGTTGCAACTTATGAAACAATAACAACTGCAACTACAGGAACCTATTATCCTTATTTGTCATTAGGAACATCTGGTAATAATATTGCATATTCCAACTCTGCATACGTATTTGATGTTGTTAATGGTAGAATGGGTATATCCAATACCACACCAACAGTATCATTAACAGTTGGTGGTTCAATAAGAGTTACAAACTTAGAAAGTCAGTCGTATGAATCCACACCGGGCGCTTTCGTTGTCGGTAATATTGGTACATTTGTTAGAAATGAAAACGATACAACCACCACTACAGCTAGATTCGGAACAATCAATCAACCAAAAGCAAATAATCAATCTGGTGCGGCGACATCATATGGAACATATAATGGTCCTATAGTAAGTTCAACTACAAGTGTAAATGCATATGGAACATACAACAATATTATCCGTGGCGGTAATAATCCATACGATACTGGTACAGCAGGGTTTTTATATGGAACATTCAATAATATTAGACATTTGTATGATGTAAATGCAAATACATCTATTGTTACAGGTTCAGCATACACCACATATAACGCACAAACTTTTGCACTTGGTTCTTTAAATAACTCATATTCAGTTTATAACGCAATATCTCTAGGAACAAACGCAGCTGCATCAGCGAATATAACAAATTTTTATGGTAGTTATTTGACTGCATCCATTGGTGCCGCAGCTGGTGCAAATACTTCCACTATAACGAATTATTATGGTGCATATTATGGTGCACCACAAGTTGCATCATCAGGAAGAATTACTAATAGATATGCAATTTATTCTTCTGATCCAGCATCCAATACATTCTTCCAAGGTCCAATATATTCTGCAAATACTATAACTGCTAGTACTATAATTGCTGGTGGAGTTGATATTATCAATTATGTCAATTCATCTAATACTCAGTTAAAAGCATATGTTGATGGTCAAGTATCAAGTACATTATCTTATGTTTCTGGTGTTGATACATCTCAGAATACCAGATTAACAACTGTCGAAGCTAATACGGTTTATCTGTTCGGTGCATTAAATCAAACTAATACTAATATTGCTTTAGCTAATACACAGTTAAAATCATATACCGATGGTATTGTAACATCAGCCAATACTCAGTTAAAGTCTTACACAGATGATGCTATTAGTTCTTCAGTGAGTTCAGCTAATACTCAGTTAAAATCATATGTTGATGGTCAAGTATCGTCTACGCTATCATATGTTTCTGGTGTGGATAATTCCCAGAACACCAGAATAACCAATGTTGAAGCTAATACCGTTTACTTATTTGGTGCATTAAATGCAACCAACACCAGTATCACTAATGCTAATACTCAGTTAAAAGCATACACAGATGGTGCTATTGCTTTAGCCAATACTCAATTAAAGTCTTATGTTGACGGTCAAATCTCATATGTTTCTGGTGTTGATACATCTCAGAATACCAGTATCACTGCATTACAGACATTAGCCAATACAGATTATACCACCATATCGGTAACAGCAACAACTTATGGTAACTCATCTTATATTCCAGTAACCACTCTTGCTGCAAACGGACGTGTACTTTCAGTAACCAATACAGCAATATCAATTCCAGGAACAGCAGTAACCAGTATTGTTAGTTCCGCTAATGTTTCTACATATGATTCAATAACAACAGCAACTACTGGAACTTATTATCCTCAGTTGACTGCTGGTGTATCCGGTAACAATCAATCATATGCTAATAATGCATTTGTATTTGATATAACTAATGGTAGATTGGGTATATCCAATACCTCACCAACAGTAGCATTAACAGTTGGTGGTTCAGTAAGAGTTGCAAACTTAGAAAGTCAAGCGTTTGAAAGTGTTGCAGGTACTACCAGCAATTACAATATTGGTACATTGGTCAGAAATGAAAATGATGCAGCCACCAGCACAATTAGAGTTGGAACACTCAATCAACCGAAGGCAAATAATCAATCTGGTGCAGCGACAGCGTATGGAACATATAATACTCCGATAGTAAGTTCAAATACGAGTGTAGTTGTATATGGAAATTATACACTCATTGACCGTGGAGGTAATAATCCATATGATACTGCGACCACTGGTACTATGGTGGGTACATACAACAACATCAGACATCTATCACATGCAAATGCTAACACATCTATATCATCTTCGACTTTATATGCAACATATAATAATATAAATTGTAGCGTAGGTTCGGTAACGAATGCATATGGAACTTATAATCGTGGTTATGTTGGATATAACTCACCACTCACATTAAGTACTATTACTAATTATTACGGTACATATACTCTATTCGCTGCTGGTTCCGGTGTTGGACCAACAGGTACATTGACGAATTATTTTGGAGCATATTTTGATACTCCGCTCGTCGGTACCAATGGTGTCATTACTAACAAATATGCAATATATTCTGCTGATGTTGCATCTAATACATTCTTCCAAGGTCCAATATATTCTGGAAATACTATAACTGCTAGTACTATAATTGCTGGTGGAGTTGATGTTATCAACTATGTTAATTCAGCTAATACCCAGTTAAAGTCTTATACTGATGGACAGATTTCATATGGTTCTGGTGTAAATACATCCCAGAATACTAGTATTTCTGCATTACAAACATTAGCCAATACAGATTATACGACTATATCAGTAACAGCAGGCGATTATGGTAGTGCAACTATTGTTCCTGTAATTAAACTTGCAGCAAACGGTAGAATATCTAGTATATCAAATACAAATATTACTGCTGGTGCAACGATTACTGATGACACTACAACTAATGCATCTCGTTATGTTATGTTGGGTCAATCAACCTCTGGTTCTTATACAGTCGCAAATACTTCCAGTACGAAACTAACATATAATCCAAGTACAGGAACTTTAAGTGCAACCGCCTTTGTTGGTAATGGTGCAGGGTTAACTGGTATCAGTGCTGGTGCAACAATTACTGATGACACCACAACCAATGCAACCAGATATATTATGTTGGGACAATCATCGTCTGGTTCTTATTTGGTTGCCAACACATCAACATCTAAACTGTATTTCAATCCAAGTACAGGTACAACATATTCCACTTTGTTCCAATCATTATCAGATGAAACACAGAAAACCAATTTAACTCCTATTGTTAATGCAACAGACACACTCAAACAAATTGATGGGTTTGAATTTGATTGGAGAGATAATGGGTTAAAATCTGCTGGTGTTATTGCTCAGCAATTAGAGAAGATATTACCTTGGTTGGTTTCTGAGAATGATGGTGTTAAGAGTGTGAACTATTCTGGTTTAATTGCATACCTCATACAATCTAATAAAGAACTATCAGATAGAATAGAGAAGTTGGAGAATAAGTAATGTCGGGATTTAACGATGCATCAGAAGGTGATTTTGATAGAGTATTTTTTACTAATACTGAGTTGTTTGAAAACTTTGTTGGTACTACATTATGGACATGGGGATTTAATGCTTTTGGTA
>Ga0304729_1000096_pt1 | contig 57194 bp, 56 predicted proteins | sample C_131016_MF_Meta_FD_190475 | JGI IMG/M metagenome (GOLD analysis project Ga0304729, IMG submission 190475) | Freshwater microbial communities from Lake Croche, Canada to study carbon cycling - C_131016_MF_MetaG (v2) (version 2) | ecosystem: Environmental > Aquatic > Freshwater > Lake | place... | reverse complement strand
GATTCTGTCGCCTAGATTTGCATCTAGGGGCAATCATTCCTCTAGGCCGGCAGTTACCTGACGGCTCAAGCTCCCTACCCGCAGACTCAGCGGGACGCCTCATCGCCTGCTTACTTGGGATTGCTCCAGGTGGAGGTTGCCGCGTTTCACCGTAACTAAATACGCTCGTCTCTGTGGCCCTATTCCTCACGTCGCCGTGGATGGCCGTTAGCCATCACCCTTCCCTATGGAGTCCGGACTTTCCTCCCCCTCAATTAAGAGGCGGCGATTGCCCAATTGACTCTGCGCCTGCAGTCTAACGCAGTCAGAGCAAATTGGCTTGTAAAAAAGTAAGTGTGTATTTAAAGCAGTGCCCAAGCGATTGTTTCGCCCGCACGCAGCGGAACAATCGTGTCATTACCCAGCGGCAATTCAGTAGGAATCTTTTGCGCCTGCTTGGCGAGAGTAATTTTTTTAGTATTACGTGGCAAAGAATAAAAATCGGGGCCAAAGAAACTGGCGAATCCTTCTAATTTATCTAACTTACCAACACTCTCAAACGCTTCAGCGTATAAACCTAAGGCATTGAATGCGCTATAGCACCCTGCACAACCACAGGCCGCCTCTTTAGCGCCCTTAGCATGAGGTGCGCTATCTGTACCCAAGAAAAAACGTGGATTACCACTAGTAGCTGCGTCTAACAATGCCACGCGATGCTCTTCACGCTTAAGGACAGGTAAACAATAATTGTGTGGACGAATACCACCAGAAAAAATTGCATTGCGATTCATGAGCAAATGCTGGGGAGTAATCGTAGCCGCTAAAGTATTGCTAGGTGTTGCAGCATCACGCACATAGTGGGCTGCTTGTTTAGTAGTAATATGTTCAAACACAATCTTCAGCCCTGGGAAATCTTTACGTAATGGCTCAAGCACTGTATCAATGAAGACCGCTTCACGATCAAAGATATCAATATGGGCAGCAGTGACTTCTCCATGCACCAAGAGTGGCATGCCTACTGACTGCATTGCCTCTAAAACTTTGTAGCAGCGCTTAATGTCGCTCACACCCGCATCACTATTAGTGGTGGCGCCCGCAGGATACAACTTAAACGCAACAACACCTTGCGCCTTGGCTTTATGCACTTCATCAGCAGACGTATTGTCGGTGAGATATAAAGTCATTAGCGGTGTAAAACTACTAATACCTAAAGACTTCAAATTCGATTCAATGCGTGTGAGATAGGCTTTGGCTAAATCGGCCGTAGTAACCGGTAGCTTTAAGTTAGGCATGATGATTGCTCGTACAAATTGCCGTGCAGTATCAGCCAATACATCTTTCATCACCTCGCCATCGCGAATATGCAAGTGCCAGTCATCTGGAGCAATCAGTTCAATTTTTGCGGGGCTGTTGGTCATAATTATTTATCAAGCAAAATAATACGAAAATCATTCACATTCGTCAGTGTAGGGCCAGTTTCCACTAAAGCGCCTAATTGTGCAAAGAAGCCATAGCAATCGTGAGCGGCCAAGAAGGGCTCGGCTGCTAAACCCTTATCAGCACCAGCCTCACGAGTGTCTCCTGTAAACCAGGCGCCCGCATTTTTTTCACTACCATCAATACCATCGGTGTCTGCAGCTAAAGCTGCCAAATTAGGTAAATCTTTCGAGGCTGCAAAAAGTGAGAGTAGATATTCACTGCAACGACCACCGCGACCTTTAATGCCCGCAGGAATAGTAACGGTACATTCGCCACCAGAAATCAACGCAAGTGGTTTATCCATTTTCTTAGATAAATGCTCTCTAGCCAATTGCGCCTGACTAATACCAACCGTTTGTGCTTCACCAGTAATCGTGTCGCCCAAAACAATGGGCTCATAACCTTGGCTGCGAACATAATCTGCCGCAGCCTCTAAGCTTTTATAGGCTGTTGCAATCACATGATTTGCCACTTGAGCACTGACTAAATCAGAATCTTTTAGGGTCTCTGGCTTTTCTCCCGCAAGACCTTGCTTTAAATGACTAAGGACTGATGAAGGAATCTGATCTTTGTCCAAGCTGTATTTTTCAAAGATAGTTAAGGCATCTTGATACGTTGAATAATCTGCTGCACACGGCCCACTGGCAATATCTGCAGGCGAATCACCGGTCACATCAGAGATCAGCAATGCTTCTACGCGTGCGCCGTGAGCAATAGCAACTCTTGCTAAGTTACCACCCAAAATTGCCGATAAATGTTTGCGGACAATATTCATTTCTTCAATCGGAGCGCCACTTCGCAAGAGCGCTTCAGTAGTCTTGCGCATGTCATCAATAGAGATGCCCTCTTGGGGCAAGGTCAGTAAGCTTGAGCCACCGCCAGAAACGAGAGCAATCAATACATCGCTTGGTTTCAGTTGCTGGGTTAATGCATATATTGCCTTGGCACCATTCATACCGGCTTGATCGGGAACTGGATGGCCAGCTTCAATAATTTGAATATGACTAGTAGGTGATGCATGTCCATAGCGGGTCAAGACAACACCTTCTAGTTTTACTTGAGGCCAGTATGTTTTTGCATATACCTCTAAGGCGCTAGCCATCGAAGCGCTAGCCTTGCCAGCACCCACCACCAGGCATCTCCCTTTAGGCTCTTGCCCTACAGGAAATATCTTGGCTAAGTATTGTGGAACGATGACTTGAGGATCTGCCACAGCCACAGCAGCTGCAAAAGCATTTTTTAAAATAGCTTCTATAGAAGTTGGCTGAGTATTTTCTTGAGTCATCTAGCTATTCTAATCAAGAGCAGCACGTTCTTGCATTTGCCACATCTCGGCATATTTGCCTTGGGCTGCCAGCAGCTCCAGATGGGTGCCCCGCTCCACAATTTGCCCATGCTCCATCACTAAAATTTGATCGGCATGAATGATGGTCGATAGCCTATGCGCAATGATGAGAGTGGTGCGATTTTTAGCCAAACTCAGTAATTCTTCTTGAAAAGCCCTTTCAGTTTTGGAATCTAAGGCGGAGGTCGCCTCATCAAAAATGAGCATCGCTGGCTTTTTCAATAACGTTCGTGCAATTGCTACACGCTGCTTCTCTCCACCGGAAAGCTTCAGCCCCCTCTCGCCCACTTGGGTCTCGTAGCCATCTGGTAAGCGCTTGATAAAGCTATCAATTTGAGCTGCTCTAGCTGCCTCTTGCACCTCTTCAATAGATGCTGAGGGATCGCCGTAGGCAATGTTATAGCCAATAGTGTCATTGAATAAAACGGTGTCTTGCGGGACGATACCAATGGCCTTGCGAAGAGAAGCCTGAGTTACAGCTTGGATATTTTGCCCATCAATTAAGATCTTTCCAGACTGGACATCATAAAAACGAAATAACAATCTGGCTAAAGTACTTTTACCTGCGCCGCTTTGTCCAACCACGGCAGTGATCGTTCCTGCTGGAATATTAAAGCTCACGTCATGCAGAATTTCTCGTTTAGCGTCATAGTGAAATGATACGTTCTCAAAACGAACATCAGGCCCAAGGTCATGATCATGGATGTGCATTGTCCTGGCATTAGGAGAATCAGCAATCTCTTTATCCGTGTTCAGTAAAGAGAACATGCGTTCCATGTCCGTTAGTGACTGCTTGATCTCACGGTAAATCACACCTAGGAAATTCAGTGGAATATACAACTGAATCATTAAGGTATTAACAAGTACGAGGTCACCAAGAGTCATGGTGCCGTCTACTACACCGAGTGTAGCGCGCCACAAAATTAAGACTAAGCCAATAGCAATGATTGTTTGCTGACCAAAATTAAGAACCGCTAAAGATTTTTGTGACTTAACGGCGGCCGCCTGATAGCGCACTAAATTTTTGTCATAACGACTTGCTTCAAAAGCTTCATTACCAAAATACTTCACAGTCTCAAAGTTTAATAAAGAATCAATGGCTTTCTGATTTGCTTTGGAATCCATGTCATTCATGGTCTTACGAAAATGGGTGCGCCACTCCGTTACTACTACAGTAAAAACAATATAGAAAACTAAGGCGCATAAGGTAATTGCTGCAAACCAAATATCGTATGAGTAGGCCAAATAACCCAATACCAAAATGAACTCAACTAGTGTTGGTAGGATGCTATACAAAGAGTAAGCAATTAGAGACTGAATACCACGGGTGCCGCGCTCAATATCGCGACTGACACCTCCGGTTTGACGAGCTAAGTGAAAGCTAAGCGCTAAAGAATGTAAATGCTCAAAGACTTGGAGAGCCACTTTACGGACAGCATTTTGGGTCACTCGAGCAAAGAGAAACTCGCGCAACTCTGCAAACAAAGAAGCAGACATTCGGAGTAGCCCATAAGCCAAAATGAGTCCTACTGGAACTATAAGCAAGGCTTGTGGAGAATCTACCCTGACGTTTAAATTATCAATTAAACGTTTCAGCAAAATAGGGATACCTAGATTGGTAACCTTTGCAGCAACCAAGCAACCCAAGGCAATCGCAACTCTAAATTTATATTCCAGTAGATAGGGAATTAAATCACGAATGACCTTCCAATCGCTGCCCTGTGAAGGTTTGGAATCTGCTCTTGAATGATGTTGCCCAGATGAAGGTCTCATTGCTTTGCCTTATTCCTTATGCTCTGAGAATAGTTTCAGGATAGCTTCGCCATTGCTACGAGAAAAACATTTTGCAGCCGCCTCTTCGAATGGCAACCATTGATATGCCACATGCTCTCTTGGGGAAAGCTTGATAGGGGTGTTATCCGGAACCTGTAAGGCAAACCAATGTTCAGTATTTCTAGTTACCCCAGGCCCATAACGAAAACGCCAATCTGGATAGATTTCGTATTCAATCTGATGATGAAGATTGCGTAAGGCACCCTCGGGCAATCGTTCAACGGCAATGCCTGTTTCCTCACATACTTCACGAGTAGCCGCTAATGCCAGATCTTCATTGAGATCGTCAAGACTACCAGTCACTGATTGCCAGAAATTTTTTCTATCCGCACGCTCTATTAATAAAACATCCCCATTTGATTTATGAATAACGACTAAAACCGAAATGGGGATTTTCAAGATGGGACTAGGTGCTACTTTGCTGGTTTAAGCAGCTGGAGCAGCTTGGCGTAAACGAATATGCAATTCACGTAATTGACGCTCATCTACTGGGCTAGGAGCCTGAGTTAATAAGCACTGTGCACGTTGTGTTTTAGGGAAGGCAATCACGTCACGAATCGATTCAGCACCAGTCATCATGGTCACAATACGATCTAAGCCGAATGCAATACCACCGTGTGGGGGTGCACCATACTGAAGAGCATCTAATAAGAAACCAAACTTGGCTTGCGCTTCTTCAGGACCAATCTTCAAAGCACGAAATACCTGGCTTTGCACCGCCTCTTGGTGAATACGCACCGAACCACCACCAATTTCGCTACCGTTCAAAACCATGTCATATGCTTTAGCCAAGCATTTACCTGGATCATTCTCCAGGTATTTCATATGCTCGTCTTTAGGACTTGTAAAGGGATGATGGCAAGCAACCCAACGGGCTTCACCTTCGTCGTAATCAAACATTGGGAAATCAACTACCCACAATGGTTTCCATCCTTCAGCAAAAAGACCATGCTCTTTACCAAAGGCAGAGTGGCCAATACGCAGACGTAAATTACCGATCGCATCATTGACTACTTTTTCATTATCAGCACCGAAGAAAATAATGTCGCCATCTTTAGCGCCAGTGCGTTTCAAGATGCCCTCAATAGCCGCATCATGCAAATTCTTAACAATCGGAGATTGCAAACCATTACGGCCTTCAGCAACAGAGTTCACCTTGATCCAGGCCAAACCTTTAGCGCCATAGATGCTAACGAACTGGGTATAGTCATCGATCTCGCTACGACTAATACCAGCCCCACCTGGGACACATAAGCCGACTACACGACCGCCCTCTTGGTTAGCAGCACCTGAGAAGACTTTGAAATCGACATCTTTCATCAAATCAGTCAATTCGGTGAACTCAAAGTTCACACGCAAATCTGGCTTATCAGATCCAAAGCGTGCCATACCTTCTGAATAAGACATGGTTGGGAATGGATTAGGCAATTCGACATTCATAGTCTTCTTAAAAATATGACGAATCATGTTTTCAAAGAGTTCACGAATCTCTAGCTCACTTAAGAAAGCAGTTTCACAGTCAATCTGAGTAAATTCAGGTTGGCGATCGGCACGCAAATCTTCATCACGAAAGCATTTAGTAATTTGGTAGTAACGATCAAAACCGGCCACCATCAATAACTGCTTAAACAGCTGCGGAGATTGTGGCAATGCAAAGAATTGGCCATCGTGCACACGAGATGGAACCAAGTAGTCACGCGCACCCTCGGGCGTACTCTTCGTCAGCATCGGAGTTTCGATATCAATAAAGCCGGCTTCATCTAAATAGCGACGGCACTCCATTGCGACGTTGTAACGCAAACGTAAGTTCTTTTGCATCTGCGGACGACGTAAATCCAATACCCTATGAGTAAGACGGGTTGTCTCAGATAAGTTCTCATCATCAATCTGAAATGGTGGGGTTACAGAAGCATTCAAAATCACAAGGCTGTGACAAAGAATTTCTACTCTTCCACTGACAAGATCATTATTTTCAGTACCAACAGGACGTGCGCGCACAAGCCCCTTAATCTGAATACAGAACTCACTGCGAACTTGCTCAGCCAAAGTAAACATCTCGGGGCGATCTGGATCGCATACTACCTGGACAAAACCATCACGGTCACGTAAGTCAATAAAGATTACGCCTCCGTGGTCACGCCGGCGATTCACCCATCCAGCAAGGGTAACCTCTTGACCAATCAGTGAATCGGTTACCTGTCCACAGGTATGGCTTCGCATCGACATAACAATTTCCTATAAATCAAAAAGGGCGTGGTGACTGGGGTGCAGTCAATCCACTAGAACTATTGGGAGGTACCGAGCCCATTGAAACAATGTGCTTCAAAGCTTCCTCTACGCTCATCTCCAGTTCGATTGTTTGTGCGCGCGGCACAATCATGAAAAAACCAGAGGTAGGATTTGGGGTAGTGGGTAAGAATACGTTTACATAATCCTCACCCAATTTAGCAGTCACTTCTCTTGCGGGAATGCCTGTTTGAAAAGCGATCACCCAAGAATCTGCGTGTGGGTAACGGATCAGTAAGGCTTTACTAAAAGCCTGACCGCTTCCAGAAAATAAAGTAGATGAAACTTGCTGAACACTTGAGTAGATCGAACGCACAATCGGAATGCGGTTAACAAACTTATCCCAGATCTTTAACCACCATTGACCGGCAAAACTAATCGCCAGCAATCCGGTAAACATAATGACTGCAATCACAATCAATATGCCAACACCCGGAAGATCGCGGAAATGCTGCACATCTATTGCGGTATCACTTGGAAGCACCACAATGATGGCGTGCATCACTGAGCCAAATACGCCGTCGAGCAAACCTAAGCCCCAGCCAATCACCCAAACGGTGACTGCCAGTGGAACCCAAACAAGGATGCCTGCGATAAAGTATTTTTTCATGTGTTCTGCCTAGCCGGCTATTTTAGCGGTTTAGAGATCAAGCAGCTAAAGACTAGTAAATGCCTAGGCTGATTATCAAAATTCCAGCTAAAAACCCGCCTGCAAAGAGCAAAGCCCCAGCCACGAGACGATGGGTGCGTCTTTCTTCGAGTAAAAGCGCTTTTAGGGCCTCTAACTCGCCATTTTGGTCTTTTGTCTGATGGCGACCTTGCACTAGAGCATCAGCAATCAAACGAGGCAAAGTTGGCAGAATCTTAGCCCAGGAAGGCGCCTCTGTTTTTAAACCCTCAATTAAGCCGCGCCAACCCAATTGCTTACTGATCCATTTTTCCAAAATAGGCTTGGCGGTTTTCCACAAGTCTAGGTCGGGGTCTAATTGGCGCGCAAGGCCTTCAACATTCAAGAGCGTTTTTTGCAACAAAGTTAACTGTGGCTGAATTTCTATCTTAAAGCGACGCGATGTTTGAAACAAACGCAACAAAACCAGGCCAAGAGAGATCTCTTTGAGTGGGCGATCAAAGTAAGGCTCGCAAACTGCACGTACTGCGCCCTCTAGTTCTTCAACTCGAGTATCGGCAGGCACCCAGCCTGATTCAACATGCAACTCTGCAACCCGACGGTAATCACGATTAAAGAAAGCCAAGAAATTCAGTGCTAAATAATTTTTATCAGATTCACTGAGCGCACCAACAATACCAAAGTCCAAAGAAATAAAGCGGCCGAATGTTTCTGGCTCAAGACTGATCATGATGTTTCCAGGATGCATATCTGCGTGGAAAAATCCATGCTCAAATACTTGCGTAAAAAATATCTCAACGCCATCAGCAGCTAACTTTTTAAAGTCAACACCGGCTGCACCTAGCTCAGCAATTCTTCCAATAGAGATGCCATACATTCTCTCCATCACAATTACATTGGTATGACATAAATCCCAATACATCTCTGGAATCATCAATTGCTTTGAATCAGTAAACTGTCTACGTAGCTGACTAGCATTGGCAGCCTCACGCATTAAATCTAATTCATCATGTAGATAAGTATCGAACTCGGCAACGTTCTCACGCGGCTTTAATCGACGCCCGTCTTCAGAACTTTTTTCAATAATCTTCGCTAAGTCATACATCAAAGCGATATCGCCTTCAATCACCGGCAAAATACCTGGGCGTAAGACTTTAATAGCAACTGCTTTACGATCCCATTCAGGATGCTTTTTAGTAGCACGCAAAACTCCAAAATGGACTTGTGCAACAGAGGCGCTCGCAACAGGCGTAGCATCAAAACTAACAAAGATTTCTTCAATAGGCTGGCCAAGCGCTTTCTCAATCAAGCGACGTGACTCTTCATTAGAAAACGGGGGGACTTGGTCTTGTAGCTTTGCTAACTCATCAGCAATATCTTCTGGCAATAAGTCTCGACGGGTTGAAAGCACTTGTCCAAATTTCACAAAGATTGGACCAAGCGCCTCTAGTGTTAAACGAATACGCTCGCCTCTAGGCAGATCGACACCAGGTGAGGTCCAGCAGATGACGGTGAGAGCACCCCTACTAATTCCTGGCTTCAGGATATCGCGCAGGAGGGGTAATAAGCCATAACGCCAAGCGGTAAAGAAAATAAAACAAAGACGAGCAATTCGACGCACGATTTATCTAACCTTTTGCTCTAAGAGTTGAATGCGCTTTTCGATTCGATCTACCGATTCTCGCAAGTCATTTAATTCGGATTTATGGACTACAAAGTCTCGTTTGTTGAGTAGTACTTTTCTTTCTTCACTCACATACTCCACCACATTATCCAGTAAATCAGAGGCAGCAGCACGAGAAGCCGAGACAAATTTTTTGCCTTGTCTCACAGCAAAGTTTGCAGGTGCATCACCAACTAAACGCGCTAAGTCTTCTTCGTATTCCCAACGTAGCTGACCGGCTAAGCGGCCTATTAATTGCGCTAAATCTGCATCACCAGTCAACTTCACAGCTTTAAAGGCTTGCTCACGCAAACTTCCTGAACTTGCTGCCAAATCGCCTAATGCTTTGCTTGAAACCTCTAAAGTTAAAGAAGGGTTATCAACCTCTTTTAAAGCGCCTAAGAAACCAGTAGAAGCAATCTCAAAGCCAAGCTGACCTAAGGGTAGTTGGAGCAAAATTGTTTTGCCAGCATGTTTAGCTAATTCAGCTGATGCCCACGGCTCACTCCCCAATACATGGTTGATCCCGCGACAAGCAGCGCCAGCAGCAATGGTATGGGTAGAAGATAAATGGGTATTCATGAGTGTAAAAAACCCGCACTAGTGCGGGTTTTCCAATGGAAAGTACCTAAAGCTTAAACCAACTGTGAGATACCCGCTAGTACCCAGCCTCCTGGGCCCTCTACCGGCTTACTTAAATTCCAGATTTCAGAGAAGTCGCTTGCCGGCGCGCCTACTTGCTCGCGAATCATACCGCTGAACTGAATGCTACAGAAATAATGCGCATCTACAGTCTCAATACCAATCAGCTGGGCATTAATAGTGACAACATCCGTTTGATTGGTGGCATCGGTCCGACCTGCTAAATCTTGCTGAATTGTAGCGAACATATCGGGCGTTGTAAATTCACGCAAGGAAACAAGATCGCCCTGATCCCAAGCTTTTTGCAAAGTAGCAAAGTACTGCTTTGCATTCTCAAGGAAAGCACGCTCATCAAAACCTGGGGGTAATGTCGATTGAAATGGCTGCGGCTCAGTACCCATACCACCAAAGGCATTTGCAGCCGGAGTGAAAGCAGGCTCCTGTCTAGGAGCTTGCTCAATACTGGTTCGCTGCAGACCTATTGGAGCGCTAGCATTACTGCTTGCGCCAGACATCGCTGGAAGTAACCTACGAATCACAAACATGATGGCAAAGCCTGCCAACATAGCAATTAAGAGTCCAGTGATCATGGAGGATGCTGCTTCCCCTAAACCAAAATGCGATAAAAGATATCCAATACCCAAACCAGCTGCTAAGCCGCCCAAGAGACCACCCATGCCACCAAATCGACTAGGTGCTGCTTGGGGAGCTGGAACTGGAGCAGCGGGTTGCGCTTGTTGCGCTGGCTTTTGCACTGGGGCAGCTTGCTTTTGCATCGGTGCACTAGGTGCGCGTCCAATGCTTTTGCCGCCGCCCAAACGTGCAGCATCAACATGAGCAACAGATGCAAACATCAAAGTAAGACTTAAAAGAACTGCTTTAAAAAAATGCTGATTCATTGATTTACCCCTTCTGATAACTTTTGAACTGCTTTAGTTTTTAAGACCTTAAAAACTGCATAACTGTCAGTATTTAATACCAATATGTAAGGCAACGATACCCCCAGTCATCCTATGGGTTTCCACTTCATCAAAACCAGCACCCAGCATCATTTCTTTGAGGGTTTGGGCATCTGGGTGCATACGGATAGATTCTGCTAGGTAACGGTAACTTTCTGAATCTTGAGCAATTTTATCGCCCAACCAAGGTAAGACCTTGAATGAATAAGTGTCATAAACGGGCTGCAAAAATGCATCTGGTTTAGAGAATTCCAATACCAGAACGCGTCCGCCTGGCTTAATTACACGACACATTTCGCCCAGCGCTACATCCTTATGGGTCATATTGCGCAAACCAAATGCCACGGTGACAACATCAAAATGATGATTCGGAAACGGAATCTTTTCAGCATCAAACTGCACGCAAGGTAAAGCCATGCCACGATCCAATAAACGATCACGGCCGACGCTCAGCATCGATACGTTTATGTCACTTAACCAAACTTGTGCATCGGGATTGCGGCCCCAATCTGCTGCTTTGGCAAACGCTGCTGCAAGATCACCAGTGCCTCCAGCAATATCTAAAACCTTTTGTCCTGGGCGAACATTTGCACGCGCAATAGTAATTTTTTTCCAAACACGATGTAATCCAAATGACATTAAGTCATTCATCACATCATATTTACTGGCTACCGAATGAAATACCTCAGCAACCTTGCTAGCTTTTTCAGCCTCATCAACACTTTGATAGCCAAAATGGGTTTTACTCATTAGTGACTTCCACAGGAGTGGCCAGCCACAATCATAGGCGTATCACGATCAAGGCCCGCAGCAGCCAATCTATCCAAATGCTCTTTCCACAACTGCTCTTGATTCTCACATAGGTACTGCAAGTAATCCCAAGAATATAGGCCTGAATCATGGCCATCAGAAAAGCTCGGCTTTAATGCGTAATGTCCAACAGGCTCAAGGCTGGCAATCAAAACATCACGCTTACCAGTTTGCAAAGTTTCTTGTCCTGGTCCATGGCCCTGAACTTCCGCCGAAGGTGACAGTACCCGCAATAGCTCAAAGGGCAGGCGATAAATATTACCGTTCTCATAAGAGAGCTCAAGTACCTTAGATTGCTGATGCACCACGATGTTATTGGGAATCATTAAACGAGAACCCTTTCAATGCCACCTGCATTTGCTTTGGCAACATAATCTTGCATCCAATTTTCACCAAGTAATTTCTGTGCCATCTCAACCACAATGTAATCAGCAGTGGTATCACTATCTGCGTCAAAGCGAGCTAAGCCCTGCAAACAAGATGGGCAACTAGTCAGCACCTTAACTTCACCAGTAAAGTCATCCTTGCGTAAATCATTCGCAGCTTTTTCCATCTCAATTTGCTTGCGAAAGCGAACTTGAGTAGAGATATCTGGCCTAGTAACTGCTAAGGTTCCAGACTCACCGCAGCAACGATCGTTCTTCAAAATCGCTTTACCATCTTCTAATTGAATCAATTCATTTACGGTTTTCAAAGGGTCTTGTAACTTCATTGGAGAATGGCAAGGGTCGTGATACATATACTTTACGCCCGTGACTCCAGAAAGCTTAACGCCTTTTTCTGCTAAGTACTCATGAATATCAATAATGCGGCAACCCGGAAATATTTGCTCAAACTGATAACCAGCTAGTTGGTCATAGCAAGTTCCGCAAGAGACCACCACGGTTTTAATGTCTAAGTAATTTAGAGTATTAGCAACGCGGTGAAATAACACGCGGTTGTCCGTAATCATCTTCTCGGCTTTATCAAAATCACCATTACCACGCTGTGGATAGCCGCAGCATAAATAGCCTGGTGGTAATACTGTTTGCACACCAACATTCCACAGCATTGCTTGGGTTGCTAAGCCTACTTGTGAGAAGAGACGCTCAGATCCACAGCCTGGGAAATAAAACACAGCTTCGGTATCGGCAGAAGTTGTTTTTGGATCGCGGATAATTGGTACGTAGTTCGCGTCTTCGATATCTAATAAAGCGCGCGCAGTTTTTTTAGGCAAATTACCGGGCATCTTCTTATTTACAAAGAAAATAACCTGCTCAGTGATGGTTGGCTTACCAACGGTTGCGGGGGGATGAGCAGTTTGCTTTTTAGCAAATTTACGCAGAACATCATTACCCAGGCGCTGCAGCTTATAGCCCCAACCAATCATGGCCTTACGAGCTAAATTAATAGTCTCTGGACTGGTTGCATTCAAGAAAAACATTGACGCCGCTGTGCCTGGATTAAAACGTTGCTGACCCATCTTACGCATCAGGTTGCGCATATTCATTGTCACATCACCAAAGTCAATATTGACTGGGCAAGGTGTCAAGCACTTATGGCAGACAGTGCAGTGTGCTGCCACATCATCAAACATTTCCCAATGGCGAATAGAAACTCCACGACGAGTTTGCTCTTCATATAGGAAGGCCTCTATTAATAGTGAGGTGGCCAAAATTTTGTCGCGTGGGCTGTATAAAAGATTGGCGCGAGGTACATGGGTAGCGCAAACTGGCTTGCACTTACCGCAGCGGAGGCAATCCTTCACGCTATCGGCAATCGCTCCAATATCACTTTGCTGCATGATGATGGACTCATGTCCCATTAAGCCAAAGCTCGGCGTATAGGCCATGCTCAGATCCGCATGCGGCATCAACTTACCTTTGTTGAATCTTCCTTCAGGGTCAACACGATTCTTATAACTTCGAAAATCTTTTAACTCTGCTTCGGTTAAATACTCAAGCTTGGTAATACCAATACCGTGCTCACCAGAAATCACACCATCTAAAGAGCGGGCCAACTTCATGATGCGATCGACTGAGTGATGCGCATCTTGCAACATCTCATAGTCATCCGAGTTTACTGGAATGTTGGTGTGTACATTACCGTCGCCAGCATGCATATGCAAAGCGATGAACACCCGTTTGCGTAAGGTATTTTTATGAATCGCCTCAAGCTTGGCCAGAATAGGTGCGAATGCTAGACCCCCAAAGATAATGCGCAATTCAGAACGGACTTCCTCTTTCCATGAAGCGCGCAAACTATAGCTTTGCAATTGTGGGAAATAGGTATCCATCTGCATTAGCCAATCAGCCCAGCGAGTACGTACTTTAGTAATGAGCTCTAGAGCCTGCTGAACGCGATCTCCTAAGATTTCTGCAGTGGGAATCTCATATTCTTCATCGCTCTTACCTAATGGCAAGGCACTTTTTTTCAGAAATAACTCTAGACCATCAAGAACTTGTAATTTGTTTTTGAGAGATAACTCAATATTGATGCGCTCAATGCCGTCGGTATATTCGCCCATCCGCGGCAAGGGAATGACAACATCTTCGTTAATCTTAAATGCATTGGTATGGCGAGCAATGGCTGCTGTGCGAGCACGATCTAACCAAAACTTTTTACGCGCCTCTACGCTGACTGCAACAAAACCTTCGCCAAAACGCAAGTTCGCCATGCGGACGACTTCGCTAGCAGCTGCTGCTACCGCTTCTTCTTTATCGCCAGCAATATCCCCAATCAACACCATCTTCGGTAAGTTATTACGCTTAGATTTTGTGGAATAACCAACTGCTTTTAAGTAATGATCATCCAAATGCTCAAGACCAGCCAAAATAGGGCCGCCCTGTTTACTCAAACCGTCTAAATAAGCTTTGATTTCCACAATACTGGGAATAGCCTCGCGTGCTTGACCAAAAAACTCGAGACAAACAGTACGCATAAACTGAGGCATACGGTGCAAAATCCAAGTCGCACTAGTAATGAGTCCGTCGCAACCTTCTTTTTGCACGCCAGGTAAACCAGATAAAAATTTATCTGTTACATCTTTGCCTAAGCCTTCTTTACGGAAACGTTTACCTTCAACTTCTAGTAATTCTGTTTTCAGAACACGTTGGCCAGGCTCGCTATTGCCATCAGACCATGTCAGTTGGAAGCGGACAATTGCAACATCATGAATCTTGCCAAGGTTGTGCTCAAGACGCTCTACATCCAACCAATTACCTTGGGGATCAACCATGCGCCAGCTTGCAAGATTATCCAAAGCAGTGCCCCAGAGAACTGCTTTTTTACCGCCAGCATTCATCGCAATATTGCCGCCAATGCAACTTGCATCTGCAGAAGTAGGGTCAACTGCAAACACTAGTCCAGACTGCTCTGCAGCATCTGATACACGCCGGGTGACAACTCCAGCACCCGTAAAAATAGTAGGCACATCATGATTAAGGCCGGGTAGCCGCTTACTCTTGACGCCATCAATTTGTTCGAGCTTCTCGGTATTAATCACCGCAGACATGGCGTACAGAGGAATAGCCCCGCCGGTATAACCAGTGCCGCCTCCCCGAGGAATAATTGTGAGCCCCAATTCAATGCAAGCTTTAACTAAGCCAGGAATTTCAGATTCGTAATCAGGCTTAAGAACGACTAATGGAAACTCAACACGCCAGTCGGTTGCATCTGTCACATGTGCGGCACGTGATACGCCATCAAAACAAATATTGTCACTGGCAGTATGACGGCCCAGCTCTTTATTCGCACGCTTACGAATTTGCTCAACTTCTTTAAAGCCGTTTTGGAAACTTTCAATAGCGCGATCAGCAGCGCCTAATAAAATTTCTACTTGATCAGCAGAATCGCCGCTATTTCTTTTTTTGACTTCGCCTAAGCGATGCCATAAAGCATCGATCAATTGTTTGCGTCGCTCAGGGCTATCTAATAAATCGTCCTGCAAAAATGGATTGCGTTGTACTACCCAAATATCGCCCAAGATTTCAAATAACATCCTGGCGGAGCGGCCCGTGCGACGAACACCACGCAAGTCATTGAGAACACGCCATGACTCCTCACCGAGCAAGCGAATAACAATCTCTCGATCTGAAAAGGAGGTGTAGTTGTAGGGAATTTCACGCAGACGGGGGGAATCTGCCTCAGCGTCCAACAACTGGTTCAAAGCTAATGGGGCATTCATAGCGACATATTTGATAAATAAGCATTTTAATAGAGCGAACCTGATAGTGGCAGGAAATAGGGAAAGCTGCTCCTAAAAGTGATAAACCCTTGCAAATCTAAGGGCTTAGGAGCCATCCGTGGTACGCTCATTGGATGGCAACGAACTATTTAAAGAAAATTTTATCGGCTCGCGTCTATGACGTAGCCAGAGAAACCGAGCTACAGCTCGCCCCTGAACTCACCAAGCGTTTGGGTAACCAGGTTCTCTTAAAAAGAGAGGATAACCAGCCAGTTTTTTCTTTCAAACTCCGTGGCGCCTATAACAAGATGGTCCATTTACCTCAAATCGCCCTAAAGCGTGGCGTGATTGCAGCTTCTGCGGGTAACCATGCCCAAGGGGTAGCTCTGTCAGCGGCAAAAATGAAATGCAAGGCTGTCATCGTGATGCCGGTAACCACCCCCAGCGTCAAAATTAATGCAGTAAAGGCCAGGGGCGGATCTTGGGTAGAAATCATTTTGCATGGTGATTCTTATAGCGATGCCTTCCAGTACTCAGAGCTCTTAGGTAAAAAACGGGGTCTGACTTTTGTCCATCCATTTGATGATCCTGATGTCATTGCAGGTCAAGGAACCATTGCTCATGAAATTTTTACTCAGTATGAAAAGCCTATCGATGCGGTATTTGTAGCAATCGGTGGTGGGGGCTTGATTGCCGGTATTGGTGAATACATTAAAGCAGTGAGCCCAAAGACAAAAGTGATTGGTGTTCAAGCTTCTGACTCTGATGCTATGAATCAATCACTTAAAGCAGGTAAGAGAATTGAAATGAAAGATGTTGGCCTGTTCTCTGACGGTACTGCTGTCAAATTGGTTGGCAAAGAAACTTTCCGCATTTGTAAAAAAGTGGTTGATGAAATCGTCACTGTTGATACCGATGAAATCTGTGCAGCGATTAACGATGTCTTCACCGATACCCGCAGCATCCTTGAGCCTGCTGGCGCCTTAGCTATTGCAGGCATGAAAAAGTATGTTGAGAAAAAGCGCATTCAGAAGAAAACGCTTGTAGCAGTTGCCTGTGGTGCCAACATGAACTTTAGCCGCCTCCGCTTTGTAGCAGAACGTGCAGACGTTGGTGAGTTCCGTGAAGCTATATTTGCAGTCACCATTCCTGAAGAGCGTGGATCATTCAAGCGTTTCTGTCAATTACTCGGTAAGCGTAATGTGACAGAATTTAACTATCGTATTGGCGATCAAAGCGAAGCGCATATCTTTGTTGGTATTAGCACTCAAAAATCGGGTGATAGTGAGGCAATTGCAAAGCATTTCCGTAAAGCCAAGTTTGCAACCATCGACTTAACGCATGATGAATTAGCAAAGTCTCACCTACGCCATATGGTGGGTGGTCACTCTGTACTTGCTAATGATGAATTACTCTACCGCTTTGAGTTCCCCGAGCGTCCAGGGGCGTTGATGAAGTTCTTAACTAGCATGGCCCCCAACTGGAATATCAGCCTATTCCATTACCGTAATCATGGTGCGGACTATGGTCGCATCTTGGTGGGCATCCAAGTTCCTAAGAATGAGCAGAAGAAATTCCAAACCTTTTTAGCGAAATTAGGTTATCCGCACTGGGACGAAAGTAATAATCCCGCTTATCGTCTTTTCTTAAAATAAGATGTCATACACGCTAACCGGAAAACTTGTCGTGGCGATTTCTTCGCGCGCCCTGTTTGATTTTGAGGAAGAGAATCGTATCTTCGAGTCGACTGATGACAGCGCTTATATGAAATTACAGCTCGAGCGTCTTAGTGAGGCAGCTCAAAAGGGCGTGGCATTTCCATTAGTTAAAAAACTCCTTGCTTTTAATGATGAGGGTGAGCAACGCGTTGAGGTAGTGATCCTCTCACGCAATGATCCAGTTAGCGGCTTAAGGGTATTCCGCTCAGCAGAACATCATGGCTTACATCTTGAGCGTGGTGTATTTACAAGAGGTCGCCCTCCATACCATTACCTACGCTCATTGCATGCCAACCTTTTCTTGTCGGCGAATGAAGATGATGTGCGAGCCACGATCGATGCTGGCTTTCCAGCGGCACGCGTCTATCCAGAATCAAGCAAAACAGCAGAATCCCATCCCAATGAAATTCGGATTGCATTTGACGGAGACGCGGTACTTTTCTCAGATGAGGCAGAGCAAGTCTTTCAGAAAAAAGGCCTCGAGGCTTTTGTAGATCATGAAAGCAAGAAGGTTGATATTCCATTACCACCTGGACCCTTCAAACCCTTACTTGAAGCGCTACACAGACTACAACGCTCTACTAGTGAGAGCGGCATGCGCATTCGCACTGCATTGGTTACTGCCCGCTCAGCACCTGCACATGAACGCGCTATTCGCACTCTGATGGCATGGGGAATCGATGTGGATGAAGCAATGTTCTTGGGTGGTTTATCGAAGAGCGAGTTCTTACGAGAATTCGAGCCAGACTTCTTCTTCGATGATCAAACCGGTCATTGCCAATCAGCAGCATCTGTTGCGCCTACGGGCCATGTGGTATCGGGCGTATCAAACAGACCCAAAACAAAATAAACATCATGGCAACACTTCCACTTGGGCAATCTTCGCAATATCCAGATCAATATGATCCCAGTGTGCTATTTCCTATTCCAAGAGCCCAGAATCGTGCAAAGCTTGGCTTTAAAGACGGTCAGGCTTTGCCTTTCGTAGGTGTTGATATATGGAATGCCTTTGAGCTTAGTTGGCTCAATCAAAAAGGTAAACCTCAAATAGCATTAGCAGAGTTTCAGATTCCTGCAGACTCACCCAATATGATTGAGTCCAAGTCATTCAAGCTCTATCTCAACAGTCTTAATAGTGCTCGCTTTGAAAATGAGGGTGAGGTCAAAGAGAGACTCATCACTGATTTATCAGCCGTTGCTGGCAGCAAGATCACTACTCGGATTAACCCAACAGAATCTATTGCGAAAAAAGGGATGCAAGAAATGGGCGGCATCCTAATGGATCGTCTTGATATTGAAGTAGATCCGAATCTACCTGCAGACCCAAGCCTGCTTGGTGTGAATGAATCCTTTGGCCCGATTGAGCAGTGCCTTGTCTCCCATTTACTGAAATCAAATTGCCCTGTTACAGGTCAGCCAGACTGGGCTAGTGTGCAGATTCGATACCAAGGACGTCCCATTCTCGAAGAAGGTTTATTACGCTATCTGATCGGCTTTAGACAATTAGGTGAGTTTCATGAGCATTGTGTAGAAACCATCTTTACCGATATTAAGCGCCAGTGCAAACCAGAGAAACTTTCTGTCTATGCCCGCTATACCAGACGGGGTGGATTGGATATCAATCCATTTCGTACTGATCACAATTCACCTTGGCCCGAAAATATCCGCCATGCGCGGCAATAAAAAACCCCTTGTAGGAATTCCTAAAAGGGGTTTTGTTTTAAAGGTGCTACTGTTTAAAACGGAATATCGTCATCCATTGCACCAAGTGATGCGGCATTAGATGATGCTGGAGCAGACTGCTCAGCCGGCTTTGAGCGAGCATAGCTTTCGCCACCATCGCCGCTTCCACTTACTGGCTTGCCACCAAGCATTTGCATTGTTTCTGCAACGATCTCAGTGGAATACTTTTCTTGGCCACTAGCATCAGTCCATTTACGAGTACGCAAACGTCCTTCACAGTAAACCTGGGAACCTTTTTTAAGATACTGTCCGGCGATCTCTGCAAGCTTGCCAAAGAATGCAACACGATGCCATTCTGTGGTTTCTTTCATTTCACCAGTTTGCTTATCTTTGTAGCGATCAGATGTTGCTACTGAAATATTTGTAACGGCGTCGCCGCTTGGCATGTAACGAGTTTCTGGATCGCGTCCTACGTTACCTACGATGATGACTTTATTTACCGAAGCCATGTTGTCTCCCGAAGAAAAATACTGCTGTTATTACTGCTAAAAAGATACTGCTCGCTTTAATTAAATCAATAATGCTACGGTGATGTCTTTGTGGCTACATCCTTTGAATCAGTTGCTCTCATTGGCATTTCACCCATCGACCAAGCAATTATAAGCCAGCAAACTAAGAGCACAGCTCCAGCTGCAAAGACCGATAAATTGCCATGGCTATCCATTAACCAACCCCCTAGCAATGCGCCAGAAAAGAGGCCAATGGATTGTGTGGTGTTGTAAACCCCCAAAGCCGTTCCCTTAGATTCTTTTGCATAACGAGTAACTAATGAGGGTTGCAGAGCCTCTAGTAAGTTAAAGCCTACGAAATAAATCAGTAATGCCACCGTGATTAGCGTCACGGTTGAAGCTTGAGTAAAAATTGTTTCGGCAATGATCAGAAGAATGATGGCAGTTAATAAGACAAATCGTATGCGCTGCTTTTTCTCGCCGTAAATTAATAGCGGAACCATAAATACAAAGGAGAGTAAAACCACGGAGAGATAAATTTGCCAATGTGAAGCAAGCGGAAATCCTGCTTCTTCTAGTAAGCGTGGAACTACTAAGAACATTGCGACTTGAGTAGCATTTAATACAAATACGCCTATATTTAGACGCATAAGCTCAGGGCGCAGAAATACAACTTTGAGTGAATCTTGTTGCGCAGAAACTTCAGGTTTGTTATCTGGTAATACGAAATACGCCATGACCATGGCTGCAACCCCTAGGATTGCTAACACCACAAACATTCCACTTAAGGTAATCGTGCGATAAAGCGGGGCAGCAACAACCAGCGAAATAGCAAACGAAAGAGAAATGCTGGCGCCCACTATAGCCATGGCTTGACTGCGAACTTGCTCCCGAGTGAGATCAGCAACCCAAGCAGAAACGGCCGCAGAAATAGCTCCAGCACCCATGACACCTCTTCCAATCGAGATCCAAAGCAAATCATCCTTAGAGGCGCAAATTAAGGCTCCCACAACAAACAGAGATAGTCCCCATAAAACGACTGTTTTTCGACCAATTCGATCGGAAAGCCTACCTAAGGGAATATGGAAGCAGGCCTGAACAATATTGAAAATTCCTAATGCCAATCCTATCAAGAGGGCTTGGTCCCCTCCAGGCAAGTCTTTGGCATGAATGCTAAAGACGGGCAAAAGCAAGAAAAGGCCCAACATACGAAGGCCAAAGATGCCTGCTAAGGCCAGAGCGGAGCGGAGTTCAGAAGGATTCATCGGAAAGAGCTATATTAACAAGTTACGCTAAAAAATCATGAATAACGAAATAAAGATCCGTGGTGCCCGCACCCACAACCTCAAAAACATCAATCTAGATATTCCTAGAGAGAAATTAGTCGTCCTCACTGGATTATCTGGTTCTGGCAAAAGCTCCTTGGCTTTCGATACCCTCTATGCAGAAGGCCAGCGTCGCTATGTTGAATCGCTTTCTGCCTATGCACGTCAGTTTTTGCAACTCATGGAAAAGCCAGACGTTGATACCATCGAAGGTCTGTCACCAGCAATTTCAATTGAGCAAAAAGCAACTAGTCATAACCCACGCTCAACTGTGGGTACTGTTACTGAAATTCATGATTACTTACGTCTGCTATTTGCACGTGCAGGAACACCGCATTGCCCCGACCACGATCTTGCATTAGAGGCGCAAAGTGTTTCGCAGATGGTCGATACCGTGCTATCGATGCCAGAAGATACAAAGTTAATGATTCTTGCGCCAGTTATCAGCGAGCGTAAAGGTGAGTTTGTTGATCTCTTTCAAGACCTGCAGGCACAAGGCTTCGTCCGCTTTCGTGTGCGCTCTGGTGGTGGCACAGCCAATGCTGCTAAAGCGGAGATCTTTGAAGTAGATCAACTGCCCACGCTTAAGAAAAACGATAAGCACTCCATTGAAGTTGTAGTTGATCGGATTAAAGTACGCCCCGATATTCAACAGCGTCTTGCAGAGTCTTTTGAGACAGTTCTACGACTAGCTGATGGCAAGGCCATGATTGTCGATATGGATAGTGGTAAAGAAATGATTTTCTCAAGCAAATTTGCTTGCCCAGTTTGCTCCTACTCTTTACAAGAGCTAGAGCCACGTCTGTTCTCGTTTAATAATCCAATGGGTGCTTGCCCATCGTGCGATGGCCTTGGTCATCAATCCTTCTTTGATCCAAAACGTATCGTTGCTCATCCTGATTTATCGCTAGCCTCTGGAGCAATTAAAGGTTGGGATCGTCGTAATCAGTTTTACTTCAAGTTATTACAGACTCTCGCCAAGCATGGTGGCTTTGATGTCGAAAAGCCTTTTGAAACACTCTCCAAAAAGCAGCAAGACCTTATCCTTCTGGGCTCAGGCGAGGTTACTATTCCTTTTGAGTACATCAACGAACGCGGTAAAAATACGACTCGAGAACACGCTTTTGAAGGCATCATTGCCAACTTTGAGCGTCGCTATCGCGAAACCGACTCCATGACAGTGCGTGAAGAATTAGCACGCTACCAAAATATGCAAACCTGCCCTGAATGCAATGGCAGTCGCTTGCGTAAGGAGGCTCGCTTTGTCAAGGTCGGTGAAAAAAAACAATCGCGCGCTATCTACGAGATCAGCGCATTACCACTGAAAGAAGCAAAAGAATATTTCGAAGCTTTGGAACTCAAAGGTGCCAAACGAGAAATTGCTGACAAGATTGTGAAAGAGATTGGTGCGCGTCTACGCTTTTTAAACGATGTGGGTTTAGATTACCTTTCCTTAGAACGCAGTGCTGACACCCTCTCTGGCGGTGAAGCGCAGCGTATTCGTCTTGCAAGTCAGATTGGCTCTGGCTTAACTGGAGTCATGTACGTTCTCGATGAGCCGTCCATTGGCTTACATCAACGTGATAACGATCGTTTGATTGGCACCCTCAAGCACTTGCGCGATCTGGGTAATAGTGTCTTAGTCGTTGAGCATGATGAAGATATGATTCGTGCATCGGATTGGGTCATCGACATTGGCCCTGGTGCTGGCGTCCATGGCGGAGAGATTGTTGCACAAGGCACTCCTGCAGAAGTTGAAGCAAATCTGAATTCTTTGACTGGCGCCTATCTTGCTGGTCGTGAAGCGATTGCGGTTCCAGAAAAACGCATTCCAGTTAACGATCGATTCTTAGAAATTCTCGGGGCGCGTGGTAATAACCTGCAATCAGTCCACGCCAAAATTCCAGTAGGGCTACTCACTTGCGTAACTGGTGTTTCAGGATCTGGTAAATCCACATTAATTAATGACACCTTGCATCATGCGGTGGCTCAGCATCTTTATGGCTCTATTGCGGAACCAGCAGCGCACGATTCAATGAAAGGCTTAGAGCATTTTGACAAAGTCATTAGTGTGGATCAGTCACCGATTGGTAGAACGCCGCGCTCTAACCCAGCTACCTATACAGGACTATTTACACCCATTAGAGAACTCTTTGCGGGCGTTCCAGCATCACGTGAGCGTGGCTATGAAGCTGGTCGCTTCTCTTTTAACGTAAAGGGTGGTCGCTGCGACTCTTGTGAAGGTGATGGCGTACTGAAAGTAGAAATGCACTTCTTGCCAGACGTGTATGTACCTTGTGATGTTTGTCATGGTAAGCGTTATAACCGCGAAACCTTAGATATTCGCTACAAGGGTAAGAATATTCACGAAGTACTTTCAATGACTATTGAACAGGCCCATGAATTCTTTGAAGCTGTTCCGATTGTTAAACGTAAACTCAAAACCCTCCTTGATGTTGGCTTGGGCTATGTCAAGCTTGGACAGAGCGCTACCACCCTATCTGGCGGTGAGGCACAACGCGTCAAGCTGTCTCTTGAGCTATCCAAACGGGATACTGGGAGAACCTTGTACATCCTAGATGAGCCTACTACTGGTTTACATTTCCATGACATCCAGCTATTGCTGACGGTGATTCAAACATTGAAGAAGCAGGGCAATACTATTGTCATCATTGAGCACAACTTAGATGTGATCAAGACTGCTGATTGGATTATTGATCTAGGGCCTAAAGGTGGCGCTGGTGGCGGGGAAATTATTGCCACTGGAACACCAGAAGATGTTGCTAAAAATGCAGCGAGCTTTACTGGTCATTATTTAGCACCGTTACTAACGCGCAAGCCTGTCGTCAGCAAGAAAAAGAAATAAATCTAGAGTTAAAGTAATTTAGCTTCAGCCAAATCAGTTGCCTCTGAATTACCTGAGATCACTAAAATATCATTAGCCTCAAGCTTTAGTTCGGGAGTAAGGGCTAGCTGCACATAATCAGCGCTTGCTGTTTTTCGGCGGACAGCCTGAACACTGACACCCTCATTCTCAAGATCAAGCCCACCCAGGGTTTTACCAACTGCTTGAGAGTGCGGTAACAGAGTAATCGCATGCAGGCGCCAAGACTCATTGGATCCAAAGTCATCGTCTGCTGAGCCCCGGAAATAACCCCTCAATAAGCTATAACGCTCTTCACGTGCAGTAGTAATTCTTCTTACTACCTTGCGCATGGGTACGCCCATAATTAGCAAGACATGAGAGGCAATCATGAGGCTGCCCTCAATGAGTTCTGGAATTACTTCAGTGGCGCCAGCAGCCTGTAGTTTTGCAATATCAGCATCATCTCGAGTCCGAACTAATACTGTCATTCCTGGTCGCAAATGTTCAACCTGACGCAATACTCGCAAACTCGCTGCGGTATCTGCATACGTAATGACTACTGCTTTTGCCCGAGAAAGGCCAGCAGCAATCAAATAATTTTCACGGCTAGCATCACCATAGACAACGTTATCACCAGCAGCGGCTGCTTCTTTGACGCGATCAGGATCTAAATCCAAAGCAATATAAGGAATCTTTTCTTGATCTAGCATGCGTGCCAAACTCTGGCCTGATCGGCCAAATCCACAAATCACAACATGGTTTTCATTGCGTACACTCTTTGCTGCCACCCGTGTCAAAGCAAGTGATTGCAATAACCATTCATTACTAGAGAAGCGCATTGCAATACGGTCGCTGTATTCAATTAAGAATGGCGCGCAGAACATTGAGATCAGCATTGCTGCTAATACCGCTTGGCTCAAGGTTGGATCAATTAAATCCAAGCCATCAATTTGGGTCAGCAAAACAAATCCGAATTCACCAGCTTGAGCGAGACACAGGCCGGTTCTAATGGAGATACCAGTACTAGAACCAAATACCTTAGAGAGCAAAGCAATTAGGCCGAACTTAAATACCAGTGGGCCTATTAGCAGAGCTAAAACCAACATCCATTGCTCTCGAATGACATTGAAATCTAATAGCATGCCAATCGTAATAAAGAAAAGTCCAAGCAAAACATCGCGGAATGGCTTAACGTCCTCTTCTACCTGATGGCGGTATGGTGTTTCAGAAATCAACATACCCGCTAAGAATGCACCAAGCGCTAAAGACAATCCGAAATACTCGGTCAGCCCCGCCATACCCAGGACAATTAACAAAAGATTGAGCATGAATAATTCTTGAGAGCGGAACTTTGCAACTAACTTGAACCAATGACTCATGAGTGATTGGCCGATAAAGAAAATCAGTACTAATGCAGCAGTAATTTTGATTGATGCGGCTGTTAGAGCAACAAATAAGTCTGAAGAATTTTCTCCGAGCGATGGCAACAAGATCAATAGGAAAACCACTGCCAAATCTTGGAATAACAAAATACCAACAACATTGCGACCATGCTCTGTTTCTAGTTCGGCACGATCAGAAATAAGCTTGCTCACAATGGCGGTAGAAGACATTGCCAGAGCTCCACCTAAAGCAATTGCTGCGCGCCAAGAGATCGGGTAAATCCAGTTCATCAGCAGACTGGCTGGAACTGCCAAGAGCATGGTCAAAATTACCTGACTAGCGCCAAGGCCAAATACGATCTTGCGCATTGCTCGCAGCTTATGGAGGTTAAATTCCAAGCCAATCGAGAACATTAAGAAAACAACCCCAAATTCAGCTAGGTATTTAACTGTGGCGGAGTCACTGGCTAGGCCTAGGGCATGGGGGCCAATCAACACGCCAATGGCCAAATAGCCCAAAATAGGGGGTAGCCCAAAATAGCGGAAAATAAGTACTCCGGCCACACCAGAGGCCAAGAGAATGAGAGTTAACTGAAGGACTGACGGCATATACTTACTTGATGATAGCTAAGACTCGTGAACGAACCCTAAAGCTTGCCCGCGACACCCTCACTATTGAGGCTGCTGCACTGCAAACAATGCGCGACCGCCTTGAAGGTACCAATGCTGATGCCCTAGTGCTTGCCGTTGAACTACTCCATGGCTGCAAAGGTAGAATTGTGGTGTCTGGCATCGGCAAATCTGGTCATATTGCACGCAAAATTGCAGCCACTTTTGCTTCCACCGGTTCCCCTGCTTTTTTTGTCCACCCTGCTGAAGCCAGTCATGGTGATTTGGGAATGGTAACAAGAGAGGATGTATTTGTAGCCCTCTCAAATTCCGGCGAGACCGATGAGTTGTTAACTATTGTTCCTATCATCAAACGTACTGGAGCAAAACTCATTGCATTGACTGGTGCTCCGAATTCATCTCTTGCAAAATTAGCCGACGCGCACCTTGACACTAGTGTTGAAAAAGAAGCTTGTCCACTCAATCTTGCACCAACTACCAGCACCACTGCAGCATTGGCAATGGGCGATGCATTAGCAGTTGCATTATTAGATGCCAGGGGATTTGAAGCGGAGGATTTCATCCGCTCACACCCAGGTGGCAGGCTTGGCCGCAAACAACTCATGCATGTCAGTGAAGTGATGCGCAGCTTTGATGAAACTCCAAAAATTCCTGTTGAGGCATCGTTACAAGATGCCCTTTTGGAGATGACTTCTAAGCGAATGGGTATGGTTGTTGTCTTAGATAAGGACAAAAAAGTATTTGGTATTTTGACCGATGGTGACCTACGCCGTTTATTGGAAAAGAAAACCAATCTTGACGGCATCACGCTTAAAAGTGCCACTACACCTGGCCCCCGCACTATTCCACCTGAGCTGCTTGCAGAAGAGGCAATTGAGATGATGGAGAAACATCGCATCAATCACTTGGTTGTTACTGATAGCAATGGACTGCTACTAGGCGCACTCAATCTGCATGATTTGTTTGCAGCAAAAGTAATTTAATCTTTTATCTAGTTTAATTTCGATGCCTAGCGCTTTTAATACCCACAATACCAATCCTCTTGCTCAGTACCCACAAGCCTGGGAGCGCGCAAGTAAAGTAAAACTCCTGGTTCTAGATGTCGATGGCGTCTTAACTAATGGACAAGTATGGATCAGCGCCGATGGCAAGGAGTCACTGAAAGCATTTGATATTCAGGATGGCTTAGGTATTAAATTATTAGAGCAATGTGGAATACCGACTGCCATCATCACTGGCAGAAACTCAAAGATGGTTCTGGCACGTTGCGAAGAGTTAGGCATTAAACATGTCCACATGGGCGTGGAAAACAAAGCTATTGCCTTGGCTCAGGTTATCAAGTCACTAAATCTTTCTCTCTCAGACTGCGCAGTCATGGGCGACGACTGGCCGGACTTGCAAATGATGAAAAATGCTGGCTTCAGGATTTGTCCTGCACAAGCTCATGAGGCTGTGAAAGAATCTGCCCATTTCGTAAGCAATCATAGCGGTGGAAACAGGGCTGTACGAGAGGTATGTGATCTGATTCTGAAGGCGCAAAACCACTACGAAGAATTGCTCAATAAAGCACGCAACTAGGTCATGCAATTTAATCCTCAAAAAATCAGGCTCAGCATTGGACGCACATTATTACGTCTAATGCCATTACTTTTGATGGGAACTTTAACGCTAGTCACTTTTTGGTTGGTACAGAAAGTGACGCCACCTGAAAAATCTACGCTGGAGCGCGTAAGACTTCATGAGCCTGATTACACGATCACGAATGGAGCACTCTCAGCACTGAGTGAAATTGGCAATACCAAATATCGAATTCTGGGTAACAAAGTAACTCACTATGATGATGACGCCTCGATTGATATTCTGACCCCTCGCATGCGCCTCTTCCAACTAGATAAGGCGCCGGTAACCGTCAAATCTGATACAGGACACCTTGATGGTGATCTAACCATTCTGGATCTGATCGATAATGCATCTATCTTTCGACCAGCCCAAGCAGCAACTGCCTCACAAGCTGCAACTCTCAGAATGCTTGCAACTTCTACCTATTTTAAAGTGCTGATTAATGACGACATCATTGAAACTAATAGACCTGTAACGCTTGAGCAGGGCATGTCAATCATGCACTCCACCGAAGGTGGAAAATTTAATAATGTCGAACAAAGTATGACGCTTTTAGGGCAAGTTAAGGGACGGATTGAGCGCGCACCGCGGAGCGCTCAATAGAGACATGAAAACTAGTTTCATACTCCGCTTCATTACTTCATTGCTTTTGCTAAGCCTAGAAGGGCTTGCTTATGCTGAGAAGGCTGATCAAGATAAGCCCGTCATACTTGAAGCCGAAAAGGTTTCTGTAAATGATGTCAAGCAGGCCTATGATTTGAAGGGCCAGGTTTTACTGATCAAAGGAAGCATTATTGTTACTGGCGAGCATGGGCATATTGAAGTAGATCCCGAAGGTTATGAATTTGTGGACGTCAACGGAACTCCAGATACCACTGCTAGCTTTAGGCAGCGTCGCGAGGGGACTGCAGATGAATTCATGCAGGGATTTGGAACCCAGGTTGTCTACAACGCCAAAACTGAACTTCTCACATTAACTGGTGATGCCAGCCTCAAGCGCCTATTGAATATGCAAATGCTAGACCAATTGCGCGGTTGGAAAATTGAATATGATGATGTAAAGCAGTACTATCGAGTTACACCACCTAAAGATGCAAAGCCAGATGACTTACCTTTGGCCAGAGTAATTCTTTCACCAAGACGAAAAGCAACCTTAGAGAAATGACAACGGATTTAGCACAAACCAATAGCCCAGCAACTCTGAGTGCGCACCACCTACAAAAACGTTACGGCTCTAGAACGGTAGTTCGAGATGTTTCCATAGAAGTGAAGTGTGGCGAAGTGGTTGGCTTGCTTGGACCCAACGGTGCAGGTAAAACAACCTCGTTTTACATGATTGTTGGTTTAGTTCCGCTTGACGGAGGCAGTATTGTTTTGGATGGTGCCGACATCACCCATTTACCTATCCATGAGCGCGCTCGCATGGGCTTGTCTTATCTACCGCAAGAAGCCTCGGTTTTCAGAAAACTCAATGTGGCTGAAAACATCCAAGCTGTCCTTGAACTTCAGGCGCAAGGTGGCAAGCCACTGACTAAAACTGAAATTGCCAACCGTCTAGATGAGCTCTTGGGTGAGCTACAAATTAGCCATCTGCATAATAACCCCGCCCTCTCCCTCTCTGGTGGTGAGCGTCGTCGAGTTGAGATTGCTAGGGCCTTGGCTTCCCAGCCCAAATTTATCTTGCTGGATGAACCATTTGCCGGCGTTGACCCTATTGCTGTTGGGGAAATTCAGCGCATCGTTCGTTTCTTAAGAGACCGCCAGATTGGCGTCCTTATTACCGACCATAACGTTCGGGAAACCCTGGGTATTTGCGACCATGCCTACATCATTAGCGAAGGCAGCGTTCTAGCAGAAGGTAAACCTGACGAAATCATCCAAAATGATGCCGTTCGCAGAGTCTACTTAGGCGAAAACTTCAGGATGTAAGCTAGGCGGCCTTCTGAGCCATTTAGCTAATAAAGATGCTTTTCCCTCTTGGTTTTCAGCAAATTCGCTGATACGCTGGAGGTTCATGAAGTTCCTTTCTAAAAATACTGCTCAAACGATTTTAGGGGCTTGCTGCGCACCCCAGGCATGAGCATGCGCAAGCGTATATATGAGGAGATGCTGATGAATTTGAAAATTAATAGCCGCCATCTGGAAGTAACCCCAGCCATGCGCACGCACCTTGAAGCCGGAATGGCCAAAATTCGTAAACACTTTGACCATGTCATTGATGCTTCCGCCTTTCTTGTAGTTGATAACGCCAAAGAAAAAGAGCTTCGTCAGAGCGCCGAAATTACCATTCATCTAAAAGGTAAGGAATTATTTGCCGAGGCTCACAATGCTGACCTTTACCATGCGATGGATGCCGTGGTCGAAAAGCTAGAACGCCAAGTTGTAAAGCACAAAGAAAAGCTCCAGGATCACCACCACGACAAGCAATTTGAGTGATCCCTGTAGTCAGGACACCTATAATCAATTCCCATGAATGCCCTGACCAATCTTTTTACCCCTGACTGCATTGCATTAGATAACTCTGCTGCCAGCAGAGCTGATGCGTTTGCAGCAGCCGGAGACCTCTTCTTCAAAAAAATAGGTATTGATGCAGCTTCCGTAGTGGAGTTTCTGAACGCACGTGAAAATTTAGGATCGACTGCACTTGGTGCCGGTGTTGCAATTCCTCATGGACGCGTTAAGGGTCTTAAACAACCCAGCGCCGCTTTTATGAAACTCAAAAGTCCGATTGAGTTTGCTGCCCCTGATGGTGAGCCAGTATCCATTCTGATTTTTTTATTAGTTCCTGAAAAAGCTACTCAACAACATTTAGAAATTCTGTCTTCCATTGCACAACTACTATCTAATGCTGATACTCGACAATTTCTATCATCTGCCAGTGATCCAGCTAAGGTATGCGAATTATTACAACATTGGGATGCAACAAAATGACTCAGCCCTTGCTCCTTGAAGGAGTAACTGCACAGCAGATTTTTGATGATAATGTTTCAGATCTAAAGCTTTCTTGGATTGGCGGACTAGAAGGTGCAGATCGCACTTTCCCGGCTGAGGCAGTCAAAGCAGCTGCAGCTAGCTCAGACTTAGTGGGGCACTTAAATCTCATTCACCCAAGTCGCATCCAAATCTTTGGTGAGCAAGAGGTTGACTATCATGCAGCGCTTGAACCTGGCCAAAAACAAGAGCAGATCGCTAACTTAATTTCTAAAACACCGCCTTGTGTCATCGTAGCGGATGGTAAAGCAGCCGATGCAGACTTGCAGCTCTTTTGCCAGCGCACTTCTACCCCCCTATTTACAACCCCTATTTCTGCGGCAGAAGTCATTGATCATCTGCGCACCTACCTCACCAAAATTGGCGCACCTAAAATCACGATGCATGGTGTATTTATGGATATCTTGGGCTTAGGCGTATTACTTACTGGTGAATCAGGCTTAGGTAAAAGCGAATTAGGTCTGGAGCTCATTTCTCGTGGTCATGGCTTAGTAGCAGATGATGCTGTTGATTTTTCCCGTCTTGGACCAGACTATATTGAAGGACGCTGCCCAGTAATCTTGCGCAACTTACTTGAAGTTCGCGGTTTAGGTCTGCTAGATATCCGGACCATCTTTGGTGAAACTGCAGTCCGTCGCAAACTCAAACTGCGTCTGATTGTTCAACTGGTTCGGAGAACGGATGGGGAGTTTGAAAGATTGCCCCTTGAAGCTCAGCACATTGATGTTCTGGGGATTCCGATTCGTACAGTAAAAATTCAGGTTGCCGCAGGCCGTAACTTAGCTGTCTTAGTGGAGGCTGCTGTGCGTAATACTATTTTGCAATTACGTGGCATTGATACCCTAAAAGAATTCATGGAACGTCAACGTATTCAAATGAATGCTGAGGCTGATTCAGCTAAATCTCAAGGTCGTTTGATCTAAGCCATGCAAATTAATCTGATTACCGGGATCTCTGGCTCAGGTAAGTCAGTTGCCTTAAGGGCTTTTGAAGACGCTGGCTATGACTGCGTAGATAACCTTCCAGTCTCCCTCCTTGAGAATCTGATAACCACCCTCGAAAAAGAAAAGAGTGAGCGTGTAGCAGTTGCAATTGATGCGCGTCGTGGTCAATCTATTGCTGATCTGCCTTCCATTCTTGAGACCCTACGTCGCAATCATCAAGTGAGAATTGTTTTCTTAAATGCTGATACTAATACCTTAGTACAGCGCTTTTCAGAAACCCGCAGACGCCACCCCTTATCAACCAATGTTCAGCAATCACAATCTGCAACACTGATTGAAGCAATCAATAAAGAGCGCAACTTGCTCGAACCACTGCGTGCCCAGGCTCATAGTATTGATACTAGTAACTTGCCTGCCCACGCACTGCGGTCTTGGATTCAAGATTTTCTCAAAGATAAACCCCTTGGGCTATCCGTCATTTTTGAATCCTTTGGTTTCAAAAAAGGAGTTCCTAGTGAGGCAGATCTCGTATTTGATGTACGCTGCTTGCCCAATCCACATTACGATAAAGACTTGAAGCCTTTAACTGGCAACGATAAGCCTGTTAAAGAGTTCTTAGAAAAAATTCCCGAAGTAGTCAGTATGGAAAGTGACATTATTCAATTCATTGCTAAATGGTTGCCACACTACATTGCAGATGGTCGTAGCTATTTAACAGTGGCGATTGGATGCACTGGTGGACAACATCGCTCAGTCTACTTAGTTAATCGCATCGGCGAACACTTTCGTGCACAAAAAGATTTAATTGCTCTACAGCTTAATTTTTTAGATCGTCATCGCGAGCTAGACTCAATCCCTGCAGCAAAATCTTAATTGGCTGCGGCAAACCATAGCGCCCTAGCTGACTCAGTGGCACCCATTTCAGGTCAGGGCTCACAAACTCCAAAGTTTTTGAAGGGCTTCCTTCCCAAATCTGCATCCATAAACGACGATGGGTGAAGATATGCTTAATTTGATTGCCACGCTTTAGCTCTTTAATGGATTTAGTTAAACCAACAATATTTTCCTCGGGCAAAGTGATAGAAAATACCTCTTTGAGGATTGGAGAATGCTTACGCGCCTCTTGAGCCCTTGGTCTCCATATTGACTCAGGCAAAGACCATAAGCCACCCCAGATTGCCTTGCTTGGTCGCTTTTGCAAAAGAACAAAATTATCCGCTCTAAGCAACAACATATCGCAATCAAATTCAGGCGACTTTGCTTTGACCACCTTCTTTGGTAAAGCAAGTACCTGATCACTGAGATTCGCCTGGCATTCTTTTGCAAAGGGGCATTTTGTCTCAACACCCATACAGACTGGCTTACGCGCAGTGCACCAAGTAGCGCCAAAGTCCATTAAGGCTTGTGTATATACCGGCATATTTTCTGGCTGACTTGGCAATAAATCATTTGCCAATCGCCATAGGTGATCATTCACTGCTTTATCTTGTATTACACCTTCAACAGCAAACAAACGAGCCAGAATTCTTTTGACATTCGCATCTAGTATTGGGGCCCTTTCATGAAAAGCAAAAGCTGCGATCGCGCCCGCTGTTGATCGACCAATTCCCTTTAGCTGCTCAAGCAATATTGGATCACTTGGAAGCTTTCCAGAAAATTCTTGCATGACTTGTTTTGCACACGCATGCAAATTTCTTGCACGAGAGTAATAACCCAAACCAGCCCATTCTGCTAATACTTCATCAATATCAGCTGCAGCTAATTTTTTGACGGTTGGAAAACGTTTCATAAAGCGCGGATAACGCTCTAATACTGTAGCAACTTGAGTTTGTTGCAGCATGATTTCAGAAACCCAAACTGCATATGGATCACGATTACCTTGCCACGGCAAACCTGAACGGCCGCTGACTGCATGCCAAGCAATGAGTTTTTTTGCAAAATTATTCATTACCGTTTTTGACATTGGGTACAGAAATAGGTCGAGCGCTGGCCCTGGACGATTTGCACAATCGGTGTTTTGCAAACCTTACAGGGTAAGCCTTTACGGTCATACACCTTGGTTTGCACCATGAAGTGACCAGGATCACCTTCACTATTTACAAAATCTTTTAAGCTACTACCGCCAGCAGCTATCGCTTTCTTCAGAATGAGTCTGACTGCATTTGCTAAACGGGCACACTGCGGTTTACTTAACTTACCAGCAGCTTTTGCAGGATGAATGCCCGCCTCAAATAAACTTTCTGAGCAATAAATATTACCGACGCCTACTACCGCCTGACCAGCTAGTAGAAATTGTTTCACCGCTACACTGCGTTTGCGTGAGGCTTTATAAAGAACATCGGTACCAAGCTGAGCTGAGAACTCCGCTGAAAAAGGTTCAACCCCTAACTTTTGTAAAAGAGCATTTTTCTCAATCGGGCCTTTCGTATTGGCGTGCCATAAAACTGCACCGAATTTTCTGGGGTCGTGCAATCGAAGGCTCAGCTTGCCAAATTCAAAAGTGACTCGATCATGCGTTTTCAAAGAATCAGTACTTGGTAAGACTCGTAAGGTGCCAGTCATGCCCAAATGAATAAGTAGGTGCCCTGTATCCATTTGAAGTAATAAATACTTGCCACGCCTTGTTATAGAGCTTACCTTTTGGCCTGGCAGAATCCTTGATAAGTTAGTAGGCACGGGCCAACGTAAGCGCCCATCCAGTACTTTGACGGCGCTCACCTTCCGCCCCTCAAGATGGGGGGCAATTCCTAGTCTGGTGACTTCTACTTCTGGAAGTTCTGGCATCAGTGGATTGTAGATTCGCAGATTAGAATGTGCTTATGAGCAAATTCATACGTAAGCCCCTTTTACAGGGCTTATTCCTTTTAGCCGCATCTAGCGGGCTAGTCTTTTCTAGCCAAACCCAGGCTCAAACCAATGGTTTGCAGACTGGTGAAGCGGTATTTGAAGTACTTGCCTCAGAGATTGCCCTACAAAGAGGTGATGCAGGACTGGCTTACAACACCTATTTAGAAATGGCTCGTCAGTACAAAGATCCTCGTCTTGCTCAAAGGGCGATGGAAATCGCTATTACTGGAGGCTCACCTGATTTAGCACTTCAGGCTGCAAAAACTTGGGATGAACTATCTCCAAGCTCTGATACCAAACCAAAAGAGGTACTCATTACTCTCCTCGCTTTAAGCAATCGTTGGCCTGACGCAGTTAAACCAGCTATTGCTTTGCTACGGCAACAAACTCCTGCGCAACAAGAAAATACCTTATTACAACTGCAATCACTGCTAGCCAAAGCAAAAGATGAAACTGAGGCTTTGCGAGCTTTCTACGAGATTGCATCAACCGTCAAAGCGCCTCTCAAGGATCCTGGCTTGCTTTATACCTATGCTATGTCCGCAGAAAAGGCGGGGCGCAGTGATGTGATGGAAAAAACTTTACGCGTGATTTTGCGTAAATATCCAAACGATGCCAACTCTCTAAATGCCTTGGGTTACTCTTTAGCTGATCGCAACATTAAACTTCCTGAAGCATTGGCAATGATTAGTAAAGCGCATGGGCTATCACCAAAAGATGGCTTCATCCTGGATAGCTTAGGTTGGGTGAACTTTAGACTTGGTAAAAATACTCTGGCATTAGAGCAACTGCAGCAGGCATTTACGATGAAGCCTGAAGCAGATATTGCTGCTCATACTGGCGAAGTCTTATGGGAGATGAATCGTCGCCCAGAGGCAGAAGAGATGTGGCGTCAAGGGCAAAAAATAGACGCCAATAATTCGACCCTCAAAGAAACTATAAAGCGCTTCAAGCCTGACTGGTCTCCGCCAGAACAAGCTCCTCAGGGCTTATGGGATGGCCGTTTTGCAGTGAAAGTCATTGGTATTACCGAGTCGCAAAATCAAGGTGGCTCAGGTGGCTTCACGTTGACTCAAAATGCACTCAAAGATATCTTAGAAATTCGGAATCCTATTGGCGGCTCTATTGCTAAAATTACGATTACTCCTGGTGAAGCAACTCTAGAGCGGGACGGTCAAGTAGTTACTGCGATTGATGCAGATACATTAGTACAAAACACTCTAGGCTTGCCTTTGCCTGCGCGGGGCCTATCAAATTGGCTAAGAGGTGAAGTGAGACCGGGAAGCGAAGCAAGTATCGAAAGAAATGCTCAAGGGCAAGTGAGCAAAATTAATCAGGATGGTTGGGATCTTACTTACACTTGGGGCAATAACAGACGCCTAGATAAACTCACGATGACCCGGAGTTCTAATATTGGGTCAATTGATATTCGCTTAGTGTTTGATCGCCCTAATGACTAAGCCTACTTTGGTGCTGCGCTCACCAGCAAAACTCAATCTGTTTCTACACATCGTTGGACGCCGGGCTGATGGCTATCACCTACTTCAGTCTGTTTTCCAACTGATTGACTGGTGCGATACCGTCACTTTAAAAAACATTCCAGAAAATGTAGTGCGTCGAATGAATGCAATACCCGGCGTATTACCGGAACAAGATTTAGTTGTGCGCGCTGCAAAGTTATTGAAAGATTTTTGCAAATTTGAGGGTGGGGTTGAAATTAATCTGCAAAAAGAAATTCCGATGGGCGCTGGATTAGGCGGCGGATCTTCAGATGCGGCAAGTGTATTAATCGGACTGAATGCTCTCTGGAATCTCAAATTAGATAAAGAAACTTTAGTAAGTTTAGGTCTACAACTGGGTGCAGATGTGCCATTTTTCATTTATGGCGAAAATGCTTTTGTAGAAGGAGTAGGCGAAAAACTCCAAGGAATTGTGCTGGAAAATCGTGATTTTTTGGTTATTTTTCCCCGGCAGGGAATCGCCACAGTCAGTATTTTTCAAGCCCCTGAATTGACCCGAGATCACGCTCAGATTACAATTGATGGCTTTCTTGCATCGCCATGGTCGGATTTATCAAACGATTGTCAGGCAGTAGCAATGCGGATTTGTCCTGAAGTGAAGCAAGCTTTGGATTGGATTAGCCATGCAATACCGGGCTCAGAGCCCCGTATGTCAGGCTCTGGAAGTAGCGTTTTTGCTGTCTTAGACCCTAAGAGCGATCCCGCAAAACTAGAAAATCTTTTGCAAACTCTTCCAGAGGGATGGGTAGGTCGGATTGTTCGGGGCTTAAATAAAAATCCCGCTTACAATTTGATTTCTTCAGAATGACCTGTAGGGGAATCGCCAAGCTGGTTAAGGCACTGGATTTTGATTCCAGCATGCGAAGGTTCGAATCCTTCTTCCCCTGCCAAATACTGAAGAAATGATAAAGATAACCTTTTGACTCGACAAAGCCCTTGACCCTATGACTGCCTCTACCCACTCAGATTTACTGACCCTATTCTCAGGTAACGCAAATCCTATTTTGGCGGAGGCGGTTGCCAAGGAACTCAAAATCACCATGGGCAAAGCTTTTGTTGGCCGTTTCTCAGATGGTGAGATCCAAGTCGAAATTCAAGAAAACGTGCGCGGCAAAAATGTTGTAGTGATCCAATCTACCTGCGCTCCAACTAACGACAACTTAATGGAGCTCATGATCATGATTGATGCTCTTAAGCGTGCGTCAGCTGGTCGTATCACTGCCGTGATTCCTTACTTTGGCTATGCCCGCCAAGACCGCCGCCCACGCTCTGCCAGGGTTGCAATCTCTGCTCGCATCATCGCCAACATGCTTCAATCGGTTGCTGGCATTGAGCGCGTTCTCACAATGGATCTGCACGCTGATCAAATCCAAGGTTTCTTTGATATTCCAGTAGATAATATTTATGCCTCCCCAGTACTCTTGGCGGATCTAGAAGCTCAGAAGACTCAAAAAGATCTCATCATTGTTTCTCCAGATATTGGCGGTGTAGTTCGCGCTCGCGCAATGGCAAAACAACTCGGTACTGATTTGGCCATTATTGATAAACGTCGCCCCAAGGCAAACGTTTCTGAAGTAATGCATCTGATTGGTGAAGTCGAAGGCCGGCATTGCGTCATCATGGATGACATCATTGATACCGGTGGAACCCTCTGTAAAGCCGCTGAAGCGCTTAAAGAGCGTGGTGCTAAGGGTGTTACCGCCTACTGTACTCATGCGGTCCTATCAGGTGGTGCAGTCGCTCGTATAGCCGCCTCTGAACTCGATGAATTAGTCGTGACCGATACCATTCCATTGACCGCAGAAGCCATGAAAGTGGCTAAAATTCGTCAATTGACAGTTGCCCCCCTTCTAGCTGAAACCCTTTCCCGCATTAGTAAGGGTGACTCGGTAATGTCGATGTTTGCTGAATAGTCTAAAAATACCCGTTTTACCCCCTTTTTTGGCAGTTTTGAGGCGTTTGTAGGCGAAAACTCCCTTTCCCACGATATAATCGAAGGCTTTTCTGTTTGGTCGCGAACGGAAATTAACCTTAACTAGGGAATTGATTATGAAAGTAGTAGCCTTTGAAAGAAGCGTACAGGGAACGGGTGCGAGCCGCCGTCTGCGCAATTCCGGAAAAACTCCGGGAATCGTTTACGGTAGTAAAGATGCAGCCGCTGTTATCGAGTTAGACCACAACGCACTGTTTCATGCTCTCCGTAAAGAAGCATTTCACTCATCCATTTTGGATTTGGAAATCGGCGGAAAAACACAAAAAGTGTTGTTGCGTGATTACCAAATGCATCCATTTAAGCCATTGGTATTGCACATTGACTTCCAGCGCGTATCTGCGACTGAGAAAGTTCATATGCGTGTTCCATTGCACTTCACTAACGCTGAGAGTTCAACTGCCGTGAAATTGCAAGGTGCTGTTGTGAGCCACATCCTGAATGATCTGGAAATTTCTTGCTTGCCAGCAGACTTGCCAGGCTTCCTTGAAGTGGACTTGAGCAAAATTGAAGTGGGTCACTCCATTCATGCTAAAGACGTTGTATTACCAAAAGGTGTTAGCTTGGTATTGCACATTGAGCAAGAAAACCCAGTGATTGCAAACGCACGTATTCCACTTGTTAAAGCTGCTGAAGAAGATGTTCCTGCAGCTGCTGCAGCTCCTGCTGCTGATGCTGCTGGTGCTACAGCTGCCGCTCCTGCTGCTGCCCCTGCAGGTAAGGACAAAGATAAGTCTTAATTCACTTAAGTCTTATTCCTTGCATTCAGAAGGCCCGCGCAAGCGGGCTTTCTTTTTACTTTTTGTAGAAAAGCTTTTAAGTCTTTAAACTCCCATCATGACTAAATTAATTGTTGGCCTTGGCAATCCTGGAGACGAGCATAGAGAAGATCGGCATAACGCTGGCTTCTGGTTTGTTGACGCCCTAGCAAAACAATTCAATGTACGCTTTGAGTCTGAAAAACGCTTTCATGGGAAAGTGGCGAAAGCAAAATGGGATGGTGAAGAACTCTTTCTACTCAAGCCTAGTACTTATATGAACCTTAGCGGTCAAGCAGTGGGTGCATTGTGCCGCTTTCATAAAATCACACCCGCAGATATTTTGGTGGTACAGGATGAGCTCGACCTAAAACCTGGGACTGCCCGAATGAAGTTGGGCGGCGGCACTGGCGGCCACAATGGCTTAAAAGATATTCAAGCGCATCTAGGAACATCCGACTACTGGCGTCTGCGCTTAGGCATCGGTCATCCACGCGATGTGGCTGGTGATGGTCACGTCATGGATGTGGCAGATTATGTATTGCGTAGACCACAACTAGCAGAACAAAAGCTGATTGATCTCAGCATTGAAAACAGCTTGCAAATATTGCCCCTCTTTATGAAAGGCGATACCCAAACCGCCATGCTGGAACTGCACTCCAAAGGCTAAGCAGTATTGGCTTTTTTGCTTGCAGTTAATAGCTTGTACTTAGCCATTAGCTGCTCTTGAGATTCCGTATATTGGGGATGAAATGGAATGCAGTCTACTGGGCAAACTTGGCGGCACTGAGGTGCATCATAGTGTCCAACACATTCCGTGCATTTATCAGGATTGATCTCATAGATCTCAAGCCCCATATAAATAGCATCGTTGGGACACTCAGGCTCACATACATCACAGTTGATGCATTCGTCCGTAATCATTAAGGCCATGTGTTACTCGCTAACCTTACTTTTTAGCCTGGCTATTGCTCGCCATCTTTTTTACTAACCATTTCTCAACTGATGGGAAAACAAACTTACTCACATCACCGCCCATAGAAGCAATTTCACGGACAAAGGTACCTGAAATAAATTGATATTGATCAGAGGGTGTTAGGAAGAGAGTTTCAACATCAGGCAAGAGATAGCGATTCATACCAGCCATCTGGAATTCATACTCAAAGTCAGAAACGGCCCGCAAGCCACGGACGATCACACGTGCATTGTGATCGCGCGCAAAATCTTTTAACAAACCATCAAAGCCAACCACTTTGACATTAGAGTAGTGGCTAAGAACTTCTGTAGCAATCTCAATACGCTCTTCCAATGAAAAGAAAGGGTGCTTGCTGCGACTAGAGGCAACGCCCACAATCAGCTCATCAAAAATGCTCGAAGCGCGGCGCACCAAATCCTCGTGACCACGAGTAAAGGGATCAAATGTTCCTGGGTATACAGCGACAGTCATAACTCTCCTAAGGCTTTATCAGCTACAGAGAAGAGTTTAGCCTCTTCCACTCCGAAATAGACAAGCTTTTACCTGGCCCGCCTCTAAGTATTTTCCACAATGCCAGTCTGGCAGTAGGGCCTCTATCTCCTCGCGAGCACGATTGGAGGGAAATTCGATATAAATGCCACCCCCACGGGAATCATCACAAATCCGGCCAGCCTCAATGACACTTTGATCCAATAGGGTGGAATCTTGAAAAGGGGGATCTATAAAAATTAAATGGCTTGAGCTGTCAGCCTGCTGCTTGAGATATTCCAGGCTATCTCTATGCAAAATTTCAACCTTGCTGTTAACGGGTGAAGACTGTAGCAAGGAAAAATTGCTTGTCAGATTTGCATGGGTTTTTTTATCTTTTTCTAATAACACCACGACATCAGCACCTCGAGAGGCTGCCTCAAAACCCAGTACGCCTGTTCCTGCAAATAGATCTAGACAATGCAGTCCTGTGAGATCCTGACCAAGCCAATTAAATACAGTTTCTCTAATGCGATCAGTAGTTGGGCGCAATCCAGGCAGGTCTAAAACAGTTAATAAGCGACTTCTCCAAATGCCACCGATGATTCGCACCTTCTCAGGTGGCTCTGCCCTTAAAGTCTTTGTAGACTTATTTATTTTGTGCCCCTAAAACTACAATTTTCATGCGGTCCATCGCTAAATATTTTTGGAAAGCAGTGCTTACTTGGTCTAAAGTAACTGCCTCTACTTGCTTAGTCCAAACCTCCATCGTATTAAGCGGCAAATCATTCCAGGCAATCGCTGAAACGTTATCTAATAATTTTCGATTGTTATCAATGCGCAGTGGATAGCCATTTACTAAATTAGATTTCGCAGCAAGTAATTCAGATGGTGTTGGACCATCAGCAATAAATTTTGCAATGGTTGAACTCATGACTTCCAGCGCCATGGCAGCCTGATCGCCCTTGGTCTGCAGGCCAGCCTGGAAAATACCGGTATCTTTACCGGGAGCAAAGTAACTAAAGACGCTATAGGCAAGCCCGCGTTTCTCGCGCACTTCTGCCATTAAGCGAGATACAAAGCCTCCGCCGCCTAATATGTAATTACCAACCAAAAGAGGGAAGTAATCTGGATTAATACGAGTTACCGCCGTCATACCCATCACAATATGTGCCTGCTGAGAATCAAACGGAATCTGAATTTCACGCTGTGCTAAGGGCTCTACTGGTGAACGCGGTAACTCTGGTAACTTCGCAATAGGTGCACCAGATTGAGGAATCTTTTGCAATAAGGTCTGCATAATTTCATTGGCTTGCGAGCGGTCAACATCACCCACAATGCTCACAATCATGCGATCAGTCCGGTAAAACTGCTGATGAAATTGCGTTAAATCATTTACGCTGACTGCAGCTACCGATTTAACAGTGGGAGTATTTGCAAGCGGGTAGTTGCCATAGATAGATTTTTTAAAGCGTCGCTCAAGAACAAACTCAGGCTTTGTTTCAGCCTCAAGCAAGCTAGTAATCATCCTTTGCTTTTCACGCTCAACTACTGTTGATTGATAAGTAGGCGAACTTAACATTGCTGCTGCTAGTTTCACTGCCCGATCTCGCAAATCTTTTCTGCTTAAGCTACGTATGCGTAAAATGGCACGCTCACCGCTAACAGACAGGCCAATATTGGCGCCCAAATCCGCAATCTCATCCGCAATCTGAGCTTCGCTAAGCATGCCTTGAGCACCCCTCACCCCATAATTCATAAGGCCAGCTGTCATATCAGCCAAACCGCTCTTGCCAGTTGGGTCGTAGCGATCGCCAGCGTCAATACTGACTTCAATATCGACCATAGGTAGTGCTTTAGTTTGAACGAAATATCCTTTACTACCTTTGAAACTATCCAGTTTCTCAATCGGCAAAATAGCGTGTGCCGTAGCACAGTAGCCCAATGTCATCAAACAAACCAAAATACTGTTTTTGAGAGCATTCATTATTTACTCTCCTTACTGGCTTCAGATTTGCGAGCCTGAGGATCAAGTACGGCAATCGTTAATCCTTCATCCACTAAGTATTTCTTGGCAACTGCTTGAACCTGTTCAGGCGTAATGGTTTGCATTTTTTCCAGTATGGAATCAATATCTTTCCAAGAAAACCCTGCCATCTCGATAGTGCCAATTTCCATTGCTTGGCCAAAAATAGAGTCGCGCTTATAAATTTGATCGGAAAGAATGCGTACCTTAATACGCTTTAGCTCAGATTCTAGAATCCCTTTTTGCTTTAACTCTTCCAAGGCCTTGCGAATGCTTGCTTGGGCTTGAGCAACAGTCTTGCCCTTTGCCATAGAAACACTGATCAAGAATAATTCTGGTCCACGAGAAATCATGTCATAAGAGACGCCAACATCGTTGACTACTTTTTCTTGTTTCACTAGCGCTCTATTAAGACGGGCATTGTCATAACCATCAAGTACAGCAGTCAAAAGTTCAAGGGCATAAGGTTCAGGGTCCTCAAGCTTGCCTGGCTCTAAGCGTGGGACTTTCCAAGCCATAGCCAATTGGGCGCTATCAGCTGGAGCCTTCACCTGTACTTGCTTGATTCCCTTTTGGGGTGGCTCAATTTGAGGCTTGCGTACTGGCAACTCTTGCATCGCACTTGCCCCGTAATACTTTTCAACTACCTTCAGAATTTGCTGAGGGTCCACATCCCCGCTAATGACCACCGTTGCATTATTTGGTGCATACCAATTGCGATACCAGTCACGTGCATCAGCAGCCTTCATATTTTGCAAATCATTCATCCAGCCAACTACCGGGTGGCGATAAGGCGAACTCATATAAGCAGTTGCCATGAGTGCTTCATTTAAGAGGCTGCTAGGATTATCTTCAGTCCGCAAGCGGCGCTCTTCCATTACCACCTGAATCTCTTTTAAGAATTCAGCATCGTCAAAATTGAGATTAGACATTCGATCTGCTTCAAGTCTAATTACTTCATCAAGCTTAGATTTTTCAACTTGCTGAAAGTAGGCTGTGTAATCACGTGATGTAAATGCATTCTCGCGCCCACCAACGGCCGCAACTAATCGAGAGAACTCTCCAGTCTTCACTTTATGAGTGCCCTTAAACATCATATGTTCGAGAACGTGAGCAACACCAGTTCGTCCATTGACTTCATCCATGGAGCCTGCGCGATACCAAACCATATGGGCAACAGTAGGCGCGCGATGATCCTCGCGAACAATCAGTTTTAATCCATTGCTGAGCATGAATTCGTGAGTATCCGGAGAATCACCACTGGCAGCCCAAGACAATGGGGCACAAAGTAAGAATAAAAAGCAAATTCGGAGTAAATTAGAAAGCATCTGCTAAATCACCATATCCCAAGAATTAAATTGATAAGATGCAAGGTTTAAATTGTATCGATTATGTTCGGCTTACGTAAAACCCTCGGATCCCTTTTCAAATCAAGCAAAACAGATGAGGCTTGGTTTGATGCTTTAGAAGATTCACTGATTCAAAGTGATGTGGGTTTACCCACGACTGAACAATTGATTGGCAAGCTGCGTAAAGCGGCCAAATCTGAAAAAGCCTCCAGTGTGCAAGAGCTCCAAGCGCTTCTGATTGAAGAGGTCAGCTCTCTATTAAAAGTCTTAGAACCTTCACCAAATCCACTTTTTGAATCTAGTAAAGCCAATACCCCAGAGGTATGGTTAGTAGTAGGGGTTAATGGCGCCGGCAAGACAACAACTATTGGCAAGCTTTGCAGGCTTTTTCAGTCTCAGGGTAAATCAGTCCTCTTAGCTGCGGGTGACACCTTTAGGGCTGCCGCACGCAATCAGCTGCAAGAATGGGGTGGTCGCAATCAAGTAGATGTCATTACCCAAGAAGGTGGTGATGCTGCCGCTGTAGCTCATGATGCGATCCATTCTGCGATCTCGCGGAAAAGCGATATCTTGATTATTGACACTGCCGGTCGTCTTGCCACCCAAGACCATCTTATGGAAGAACTCAAGAAGGTTAAACGCGTCATCGGCAAGGCCCTTCCTGGGGCGCCTCACCATACTTTGTTAGTACTTGATGGCAATACTGGTCAAAATGGTTTAAGCCAAGTGAAGGCCTTTCATACAGCCTTAGGGCTTACTGGAATCATTGTTACTAAGCTCGATGGCACCGCTAAGGGCGGCGTTATCTGCGCCTTGGCACATACCCTTCAAGATGGCGCAAAACCAGCCATATTGGCCCTAGGCAAAGGTGAGGGAATTGATGATTTAGCCCCATTCACAGCGGGGCAATATTCATTAGAATTATTCAATTAAATCAGTTACTTAAAGACTATATAAACCCTTAGCACTCGCTTGACAGGAGTGCTAAAATAGATGTCTATTAACACCTGCTATTAATAAAAATGCTGCAACAGAAATTCAACAATCCGAATATGCAAAGACTGCCTGTCAAGCAGACTGGGGCGGCTTCTGCATTCCCGCTGCTGCCATCACTTGGAGTAGGTACTCTTGATTCTTACATTGCGTACGTTAATCGCGTGCCAATGCTTAGTGCTGCAGAAGAATTACATCTTGCGCAGGAATTTCGTCGTACTGAAAATGTTGATGCTGCTAAAACTTTAGTGCTCTCCCATTTGCGCCTCGTTGTTTCTGTTGCTCGCCAATACCTTGGTTATGGCATTCCGCATGCTGACTTAATTCAAGAAGGCAATATCGGCCTGATGAAAGCCGTTAAACGCTACGACCCAAATAATGGTGCCCGTTTAGTGTCTTATGCCATCCATTGGATCAAAGCTGAGATTCATGAGTACATTCTCAAGAATTGGCGCTTAGTCAAGATGGCGACTACTAAGGCACAACGCAAGTTGTTCTTTAACTTACGCAGCAATAAACCTACTTTGAGCGCCCTCACTCCCAGTGAAATTAATGCTTTAGCTAAAGCGCTTGACGTCAAAGGTTCTGACGTTAAAGAAATGGAAATGCGTCTTGCTGGTGGCGACATTGCTCTTGAAGGCGATGACACTAATGAGGATGCAGCCTATGCACCGATTCAATGGCTTGCTGATAGCAGCCAAGAGCCAACAGAGCGTATTGCTAGCAATGAGGCTGATGCGCTGCAAGGTCCTAAGTTAGATCAAGCTTTGATGGCTTTAGATGAGCGTAGTCGCAACATTGTGCAGTCACGCTGGCTAGCAATGGATGCTGAGGGTAAGGGCACAAAAACCTTACATGACCTCGCCGATGAATACGGCATCTCAGCTGAACGTGTGCGTCAAATTGAGACAGCAGCTCTCAAGAAGATGCGCGGCATGCTGCAAGCTGAAGCAGCCTAACTAGCATTCTCCTACTTTAAGAGCTCTTTCAAGTCATGTGCCAAGGTCTCAGGACCTTGAGCATGCTTGATATATAAACGCAAGCGGCCATCCGGATCAAATGCATAGCTGCCTGCTGTGTGATCTATCGTATAGGAACCGGGACTTGTGCCTGGCACCTTCTTGTAATAAATCTTAAAGTCTTTGGCGACCTTTTCTAAAGCAGCATCATCTGTCGGACGAAGTCCTAAGAAGCGGGGATCAAATGCGGGCACATACTGCTTCAAAATCTCAGCAGTATCTCGCTGTGGATCAACAGTCACAAAAAGCACTTGCACCTTATCTGATTGGGACCCCAACATAGTCATCACTTGCTGCATCTCAGTCAAAGTAGTTGGGCAAACATCAGGACACTGTGTGTAACCAAAGAACATCACCACTACTTTGCCTCTAAAGTCTGCCAGTGTTCTCGCCTTACCGTCTGGATCTACCAAACTAAAGTCTTTGCCAAAGGCTGTGCTGCCAGTGATATCAATATTCTTAAATTCCGGCTTTGGACTGCAGGCCGTCAAAATCATCAATAAAGCAGCAACACAACAGGTACGTAAAAAAGGGATATTCATCTTAGAGGAAGTAGTGATCTATGAGCAGGGCTGCAAACAGCAAAGACAAATAGGTAATTGAAAAGCGGAAAGTTTTTTTAGCTAAGGCATCGCTATATGAAATAAATAAAGCGATGGCATAAGCCAAGAACATGAATCCAAGAATAGTGGCGGAGACTAAATACACAATGCCACTCATGCCATAGATATAAGGCAGCAGAGTCGCCGCAATCATTATCAGGGTATATAAAAGAATGTTGAGCACTGTAAAGCGCTCACCATGTGTTACTGGCAGCATCGGTAAACCCGACTGCACATAGTCCTCACGACGATACAAAGCTAAGGCCCAAAAGTGTGGGGGTGTCCATACAAAAATAATCAAGACCAAGAGCCAGGCTTCAGCAGGTACTGTATTGGTTACAGCTGCCCATCCCAGTGCTGGAGGCATTGCTCCAGAGAGGCCGCCAATCACAATATTTTGTGGTGTAGCTGGCTTTAGCAGCCAGGTATAAATCACTGCGTAACCCACAAAAGTTGCCAAAGTCAGCCACATAGTTAATGGGTTGCAAAAATTCCATAAAATAATCATGCCGAGTGAACCCAGAATGATCGAGAAAACAATAATCTGAAACGGGGTCACCTCACCCGTTGCTGATGGGCGCCAAGAAGTGCGCCGCATCTTTGCATCGACTGCTTGTTCAATTAAACAGTTCACAGCAAACGCTGCACCAGCCAATAACCAAATACCAATAACACCGCCAAATAGAACGGGATAAGGCACCATCCCTGGGGTAGCGAGAAACATGCCAATCAAAGCACAAAAAACGGCGAGCTGAGTCACCCTGGGCTTAGTTAAAACCCAGTATTGACGCCAACGCGGCATTGCCGCAGGCGTGAAGGTTTGAGGAGTGCTCATAACTTTGCCATCTTCTTTTGAACGGATGGGCGCCAAGATGCCCAATAACTCATTCTGACTAAACAGAATACTAGAGCCGCTGAGCCAGCGGTATGTAATAAAGCAGCCAATAATGGCCACTGAAATACGACGTTTGAGATTCCGGTAATGACTTGCAGCAACAGTATTACCAGTAAAAGTTTCGCGAAGCGCCCAAGGGCAGATAGGACTGGAGTTGTCAATTGCAAAGCCTTTAGGCCCAATATGCCTAAGACAATCAAAACTGCAAGCGCAAATAAACGATGCGCCCAATGAATCGTTTGTAGGGCGGTCGGAGAAATAAATTCACCTTGAGCATTAAGACCTAATTGACGCCAAAGCGTAAAGCCCTCCCCCCAATTGGTTTCTGGCCACACACTTCCTAGGCAAGTCGGAAAATCAGGGCAAGCCAATACAGCGTAATTCGTACTAACCCAAGCACCTAAAAAGATTTGGATAGAAAGCACTACAAAAGCAATCAGTAGGAGTTGAGCTGGTAAAGGACGTATGCGAAGCGTATGGACTGAAGAACTCTGTTCCCAAGCTTGCTGAGCATAGATAGTTAAGCAGGCCAATAAAAGTAAAGCAAGCATCAAATGAATCGTCACAATGATCGGTTGTAATTTCAGGGTTACGGTCCAAGCACCAAATGCTCCCTGAATACATACCAGTAAGAGCAAGCCTAAGCTACAAAACAAAGGGCATTTTCCTAAGGACTTCAGCTTGCTGAAAGCCATACCTACTTGCACCAAAATTAAGGCGCCCACTGTCATTGCAAGATAGCGATGAATCATTTCTATCCAAGCCTTAATCACTGTGACGGGCCCACTAGGCATGGCAGTTTCAGCCTGCTGTATTTCGCCTAGAGCATGAAAAGGATTAGAGACTCCATAGCATCCTGGCCAATCAGGACAACCAAGGCCTGAGTCAGTCAGACGGGTAAACGCACCAAACACAATCAGATCAAAAGTCATAAAGACTAATACCCAGTTGAGTTTTTGGAAAAAACTATACCTAGGTCTTGTCCAAAGATATGCCAAGGGTAAGCCAGCAAAAATAATTGCTATGGCAGCTAACTCTAAGAACAAAACAACAGTGGGCATTACAGGTTCTCGCCCTTGTGATTCAACTTTAGGAGTTTTTCTAAATCTTTTTTGATGAAAGCAAATTCTTTTGGAGAATTTGTGACCGGGAAATACATCATCTTTGCTGGACTTGGATCAATCAACTGAATTTGTTGACCACCGCCCTCTTTATTAAGCCAAGCTTCAAACTCCATCCTTAGTTTAGGGTCCCTTGCTAGTGCAACAACCTTAAAGCCAGCAGTCTCCTCATCGTAAGCCTTAGCGACTTCAGGATCAACAGGCTTGCCATCAGTATTGACCCACAGCAACTGAACGCGCTTGTTTTCTCTACCCATAGCAACCTTCACTTGCCGCATCAGAAAAAAAGCTTCAATACATTTTTCATCTTTGATTTGACATTCGCCTGCAGGCCTCGCGATTAACAAAGTCCATTTGCCTTGTAGCGGAACATCTAGCCATGCAGAATTAAATTCTTGAGCCGGATAGATCAAAGTTCCAAAGTTCGTCTTACCCCAGTCAGGCTTAATCACGTAGTACGTTAAGTAAGAGGCAATCACAGGGGTAGCACACGCAAGCAAAAGCAAAATCATTTGGATGCGGCCACGACGAGTCTGCGCATTGATCGCTACCGAATCAGTTTGCGAAGCCGGAATTAATAACTCTTTATCACTCACCCTTGATCCCCATTCATATCCTGTTTCCAATATTGCCGCAGGCCAGTAATCAACCAAAATAAGAAACCACAAACCGCTAAAGCAAACCACTGGAATGCATAAGCATAATGGCGATCGACTCCCGTCGTCAGCGGAGCCCACTCACGTAGCAAGCCATCATCGACACCAGTATCAACCTCTCGCAAAATAAAAGGGCTTTGCACCCAGTTCCGCAGCTTACCTTCAGCTAGTAAATCAAAATTCTGTTCAATTCGTGGCTTGCTAGCGTCTACGACAGCTTGGCCTTCCCCTAGGGCATAGACCTTACCGGGATGAGCAAACACAATGCCTTCAATAGTGACTACGTTAATTGGCGTTTTCACTGGCGGCAAAGACTCTCGGTTCTCATTATTACGTGGCGCCCAACCCCGATTGATCCAAAGAATCTCATTGCGGCCCAGAAGCTGCAAAGGCATCATGAGATAAAAACCAGACTGTGAGGTATTACTACCAGTAGGAGGAATCGGTCTTGGCCGATTATCCAACCAAATAGCCGCCTCTGGAATATATTGCCCACGAGCAACCATGCGACGCTCACTCGCATCCTCTAGAGTGAAAGGACCGGCATTTGCACTCAAAATTGGCATCTGTTGCCGAGCCAATAAATTAGCGGCTAAGGCAATCTTGCTATCAGCCCTGTGCAGCTGCCAAATACCAGCAGCACAAGTGATTGCAACAACCAGCAAGGCTGATACAGTAGCAACTATGCGCTTAGCAATGAGAGCAGTAAAAAGATTATTCAAGAGATTTAAAAATAAGGATTTAAGATGAAGTGGATTATTCCGATTGTCCTACTAATGATTGTGGGTAGCTTAGGATCAGCCCTGTATTACATGATGAAAGATAAGGGCAATAGCTCCAGAATGGTTTACTCACTCATGCTACGTATTGGGCTATCACTTGCGCTATTCATCGGGATTCTTCTGGCCTATTACTTTGGTCTGATTGAAGCTACTGGCATTAAAGTGGGCACAAACTAAAACCATCTTTATCAGAATAGAACACCTAAAAAATAAATCGGGGCTTAAGGCCCCGATTTTTAATTCAACTTACATCCAGTACACGGCAATATAAAGACCTAGCCAGACAACGTCCACGAAGTGCCAGTACCAAGCGGCTCCTTCAAAAGCAAAGTGATTTGTAGAGGTAAAGTCACCGCGAATCATGCGACGTAAAACGATCGCTAGCATCGTGCCTCCAAGGAAAACATGAAAGCCATGGAAACCTGTCAACATAAAAAAAGTTGAGCCATAAATACCAGAGGTTAATTTCAAGTTGAGCTCATGGTAAGCGTGGTAGTACTCATAAACCTGGAAGCCCAAGAAGACAAAGCCTAATGCAACTGTTGCAGCCAAAGCAATGATCGCCTTCTTCATGTGGTTTTCAACTAGCGCATGATGCGAAATCGTAATTGTTACGCCAGAACTCAGCAACAGTAAAGTGTTGATGGTTGGAATTGGCCATGGGCCCATGGTAGTAAATTTCTCAACTAAACCAGCAGGACCATCATTAGGCCAAGCTGCCGAGAAATTAGGCCAGAGCAATTTGCTTTCTACATCACCCAACCAAGGCATCGCAATATTGCGTGCATAAAACAATGCAGAAAAGAAAGCGGCAAAGAACATAATTTCGGAGAAGATGAACCAAGCCATCGACCAACGATAAGAAACGTCTACGTTGACACCATTCTTGCCAGAATTTGACTCGGCAATCGTATCGCCAAACCAGTTGTAGAGCACGAACAAAATCCATGCCACCCCAGCCAAACTCAGAGGGCCACCCCAAGAGGTTTGATTTACCCAGCCAGACATGCCAGCGCCGAAAGCCACTAAACCGGCTGCTGCCATGGCAGGATGTCGAGATAGTGCTGGGACAAAATAGTATTGGGTTGAATTGGATGACATCTTATTCTCTCTACTCAATCAAAAAATAATCAATGGGACACGACTGCTTTCACTATCAATAGCAGGACAGCCATGAAAATCAAGGCGCCAACAACACCTGCAATAATAATGTGCACAAAACTCAGTGAGGCTACATCTTCCTGCAAACCTGCCTTTTTACGCACTCCCAAGAAACCCCACATAACGGCTTTCATAGACTGCATAAAGCTACTTTTCTTTTTCATGATGCTATCTTCGATTTAGGGGCAGGCGGCGTACCACCCAAACCCAACTCAAAGAAGGTATATGACAAAGTGATTGTTTTTACATCATCAGGCAAGCCTGCATCAATCACAAAGACCACCGGCATCTTCTTCGTTTCATTTGCTGCTAGTGTTTGTTCCTGAAAACAAAAGCACTCTAATTTAGTAAAAAACTCTGTTGCAGTTTTAGGCGCATAACTCGGTATTGCTTGAGCCCGCACTACACGACCTAGATTGTTTGTTACTTCATACACAATTTCAGTCATTTCACCAGGATGAACTTCTAAGAAATTCTTCACTGGCTTAAAAGTAAACGGCCCGCGACTATTAGAGTCAAATTCAATAGTCACCGTACGAGCGTAGTTCACTTGCGTATTACCAACCCGATTAGGGCTAAAGGCTCGGACGCCGTAATCATTCTTACTAGTAACTACATTAATTCCGGTGACCTCACACAAGGCCTTATACATCGGAACTAAAGCATAACCAAAACCAAACATCATCACTGCTGCAATTAAGAGCTTTAATAAAATCTGGCGATTTAATGTTTGAGTAGTAACCATCGCAATATGCGGGATCAACCCAACAAACTCCGTTTAATCATAATTCCAATAAAAAAGACTAAGGCAACGCTCAGAAGGGCAAGCCCTAATCTGCGATTACTCGCAACGAGGGCTTGTTTTTCCAAAGAATTAAATTCCTGCTTCACGCATTTGCTCTGCACTAGGCGGAGTTTCAAAAGTATGATGTGGCGCTGGTGAAGGTATTGTCCACTCCAAACCTTTAGCTCCATCCCATGGATTCATTGGTGCTTTTTCGCCTTGACCACGATAAGCAGGTATTACTACAAAGAGTAAGAAATATACTTGTGACAAGCCAAAGCCTAAGGCACCAATGGAGGCAACCATATTGAAGTCAGCAAACTGGGTTGGGTAGTCGGCATAACGACGCGGCATACCAGCCAAGCCCAAGAAGTGCATTGGGAAGAAGGTCAAGTTAAAGAAAATCATGGAAGTCCAGAAGTGGATCTTGCCACGAGCTTCACTAGCCATATAGCCAGTCCACTTAGGACACCAGTAGTAGAAACCAGCGAACATCGCAAACAATGAGCCTGCTACTAAAACATAGTGAAAGTGAGCTACAACGTAATAAGTGTCTTGAACGCCAATATCAATTGGGGCCAGTGCCAAAATTAATCCAGTAAAGCCGCCCATCGTAAATACGAAAATAAAACCGATAGCCCACAACATTGGCGTTTCAAAGGTCATGGAACCTTTCCACATTGTTGCAACCCAGTTGAAAATCTTCACACCTGTTGGCACAGCAATCAACATGGTTGCATACATGAAGAACAGCTGACCAGTCACCGGCATACCAGTTGTAAACATGTGGTGAGCCCAAACGATAAATGACAAGATCGCAATAGACGATGTTGCATAAACCATGGAGCTGTAACCAAACAAAGTTTTTCTAGAGAAGACGGGAACGATTTCACTCACGATTCCAAATGCTGGAAGAATCATGATGTAAACCTCTGGATGACCGAAGAACCAGAAAATATGCTGGAACATTACTGGGTCACCGCCACCTACAGCAGAGAAGAATGAGGTACCAAAGTGACGATCAGTCAAGACCATGGTGATCGCACCAGCCAATACCGGCATCACAGCGATTAATAGGTAAGCAGTAATTAACCAAGTCCAGCAGAACATTGGCATCTTCATCAAAGTTAAGCCAGGAGCGCGCATATTCAAGATGGTCACGATGATATTGATCGAACCCATGATCGAAGAGGCGCCTAATAAATGGAGGGCAAAAATTGCCATGTCCATTCCAGGACCCATCTGCAAACTCAATGGAGCGTAGATTGTCCAGCCGCCTGATGGAGCGCCACCAGGGACAAGGAATGAACCAAATAACAAGATTGCGGCCACTGGCAAAATCCAGAAGCTAAAGTTATTCATGCGAGCAAATGCCATATCGGATGCGCCGATTTGCAAAGGCACCATCCAGTTAGCAAAACCAACGAAGGCTGGCATGATCGCACCGAACACCATTACTAAACCGTGCATGGTAGTTAATTGATTAAAGAATTCTGGGCGGAAGAATTGCAAGCCTGGCTGAAACAATTCCAGACGAATTCCTAAAGCCATCACGCCACCAGCTAATAAGCTAATAAACGAGAAAATTAAATACATTGTGCCGATGTCTTTGTGATTAGTTGCGAACAACCAACGACGCCAACCATGTGGCGTGTGATCATCATGCGCATGATCGTGTGCGTGATCTATAGTGGTAGAGACTGTGCTCATGGATTACTCCGGTTTCGTTTTATCTGTATTAATGAATGGATTACTTGCCACTTCGCGCGGTAATAATTTCTTGGGTCTGAATTATTTCACCCGTCTTATTACCCCATGAGTTACGGGTATAGGTCATTACTGCAGCAATATCGCCATCAGAAATCACACCAGCCCATTTCGGCATTGCGGCCTTACCATTGATGAGAATGTTGTATTGACCCGCTTTTGGGCCCAATACAACTTTGCTACCATCCAAGGCCGGGAATGTGCCAGCGCCCTTGCCGTTTGCTTGGTGGCAAGCAGCACAGTTTGCTGCGTACACTTTTGCGCCACGCTCTTTTTGCTCATCTAAGGTGTAAACCTTAGATGGATCTTCGCCAGCGCCACCCATTTCTTTTTTCTTCTCATCGACCCACTTGGTGTAATCCTCTTGTGAAACAACTCTTACAACGATAGGCATAAAGGCGTGCTGTGCACCGCACAACTCAGAGCATTGACCGCGGAATGTACCAATCGTTTCAGCCCTAAACCAAGTATCACGAACAAATCCTGGGATCGCATCTTGCTTTACACCAAATGCTGGAATAGTCCAAGCGTGAATGACGTCATTGGCAGTAGTAATCAAACGAATTTTCTTACCAACAGGCACAACCATTTCGTTATCTACTTCCATCAAATACGTATTTGATTTTGGTGCAAGATTGTTAATTGCTTCCCGTGAAGTCGACAGGGTAGACAAGAAGGCAATGCCCTCGCCTTCACCCTTGATGTAGTCATAGCCCCATTTCCACTGATAGCCAGTAGTTTTGATGGTGATATCTGAATTCGTTGTGTCTTTCATCGCTACCACTGTTTTAGTTGCTGGCAATGCCATGCCGATCACAATTAGTAGCGGAATCACAGTCCAAATAATTTCAACTGTTGTGCTCTCGTGGAAAGAGGCTGATTTGTGACCCAATGATTTGCGGTGTTTGAGGATGGAATAAAACATCACCCCAAACACGCCGATGAAAATCACTGCACAGATCACCAACATCATCCAATGTAACCAGTGGATTTCTTGCATGATTTTGGTTGCAGGTGCAGCAAAATTGAGCTGATTTACAGCGGGGCCGCCAGGCATGTTTTCTGTTGCCTGTGCAAAAGCAGTACCAAAGGCTGCTACTAAATAGAGCGAAGCCCTAGTGACTTTTCCAAATAAATTCATCTTATTCTCTGTTTATTGTCGCCAGCAAAGTTCTTAAAACCACTACAACATGCTCAAAAAAGCGATTTCAAGCCATTACGTCCAGCGATGATTATAGGGTTAATTGTGCACAACAACAAATCTGGATAAGTTGGCTTCATTCAATCTTGACAAAGCTTAAAATGATAGTGAACACTTACACTTAAGCAGAATCTGAGCTAGTCTTGCGCCCAATTTGATTTACATCGATATAGGCAACATTATCCTGAGCCTTGGAGAGATGCTTTCCAATCGCCCATGCATGTCCATAAACCACCTCTAAAGTCATTTTTGGTGGCAGAACACCTTGTTTAGAAACTTCAGATGCAGGCATTTGAAGTAATTTCAGCGCTTTTATATCTACCAGTAACAGTGCATCAGACTGGTAATCAAGACTTATAAATTCCATATCCATTACGGGATCAGAAAAGCCTACTCCCAGGAGGGCATCCCCCATATCGTGCATATCCCAAGGGCTTAATAAATTCTTGAACTGAATGAGGCCAGGCTCAAGGGCGCGGAGCTCCTTTCCAGTATCAGGGCCTAAATAACTAAAAGTGATGAGGCCGCCCTCTCGCAAGACACGCCAACACTCCCGCAAGAAATGTCGTGGATCAGCTAAGTCCTGCAACAAGAGATTACTAAAAACTAAATCAACAGAATTGTCAGGAAGATTCAATCTGCCTTTTTCTATGTAATCAAGAAAAGGGTTTGCATTCCCACGAAAGAGGGCTCGCCAATGAGATGCGACTTTTGAGCGCAACATTTCAAATCTAGTAACACCTTCCTCTGTAAGACTATGAATAGTTGCGGAGGAATAGCGTTTTGCAAAAGATGCCAAATGCTTTCCAGGAAAATCAGGGGCGATTAATATATCTTTTACATCGAGTTTGACAATATCAAGTTTTTGCAACATACGGTCTGCAATTTCGTCTTGTAACCATCTGATTGGCTGGGTCATTACCTCAGTATACTCAGCGCCCCATGCGATTTCTAGAGAAGATTTTTCAATCCATTAGTAGCCAAGTTTTACCAAGCGCTTGCATCGTATGCGAGCGCTACCAACAGCATTCTATTTGCGCGCACTGCTTGCAATGCCTAAACGTGAATGGCTTATTCAATTATGAATGCTGCTATCAATGCGGTATTACCTTAAAGAGCTTAGAGCTCGAAGAGCAGCGCTGTAAACAATGCAATAGTTATCCTCCGTATTTTGATGAGACATATTGCCTAGATCGCTATGAAGGAGCACTACAAAATGCGGTCCATCAACTGAAATATCAAAAACGTCTAGCCTATGCACATGGGCTTGCAAATGTATGGGATCATATTTTTTCAAAACACCTCAAAAATTTCAGGGCTAATTTTCTTCTTCCTGTGCCACTAAGCTCTCGAAAGTTATCCTCACGAGGTTTTAATCAAAGCTGGGAAATTGCACGCAGAATTACTTGTAGTCCAAACATTAGGAAATTACCCTGGGCACTAAGGCGATATCACCATGAATTTCAACAGGCAGGGGGCAAGCTTGCTGCGCGGCATTTAGCAATTAAAGGCATGTTTTATATTGATGATCATTTTCTTGAAGTTCTTCGAGGTCAAAGCATCATTATTTTTGACGATGTCATGACTAGCGGGGCTACTCTAAATGAAATTGCCCGCATTCTGAAGGACAATGGTGCATCACACGTCACTAATTGGGTTTTGCTTAGAACGGCAAAAGTAATGCATGTTTAATATTGTTTTATTCGAACCAGAAATCCCGCCAAATACAGGCAACATTATTCGGCTCTGCGCTAATACTGGAGCAAAGCTGCATTTGATTGAGCCTTTAGGCTTTCCTATGGAAGATGCCAAGCTACGAAGGGCGGGGCTTGACTATCATGAGTTCGCAAAAATAAAAGTTCATGCCAATTGGACACAGTTTCTAAAAGATGAACAACCAAACCTACAACACCTTTTTGCCTTAACAACCAAAGGAAGCGGGAAGTTTCATGAGGGCAAATATGCTCCCAATGATTACTTTGTTTTCGGCTCAGAGACTAAGGGAATTACTGCTGAAGTTCGTAACTCCATCCCAGAAAACAATCGAGTGCGCTTGGCCATGCAAGATAGCAGCCGTAGCTTGAACCTATCTAATACTGTAGCGATTGTGGTCTATGAAGCCTGGCGCCAAAACGGCCTTGTAGGCGGCAAGTAAAAATTGAACGAAACCTAAGTACTAAGTTTCTATTTTTGGGTCGCGACCCATTAACTTCTTCAGCGCCTCTTGTGGCGAAAGTCTTCCTGCTAGCACCTCGCCCATCATCGCAGTAATTGGCATCTCTACACCCAAGCGTTTTGCCAAGTCCCGAACTGCAGCAGCGCAAAGCACCCCTTCGGCAACATGGCCTAAGCCATTCAATATTTCAGCCAATGACTTACCCGCAGCAAGCTCAAGACCAACTCGTCGATTACGAGAGAGATCTCCGGTTGCCGTCAGTATTAAGTCGCCAACACCGGTGAGGCCCATACAGGTTTCTGCTCTACCGCCCGCCGCCTTCACTAAACGCATCATCTCGGCCAGGCCACGTGTGAGGACGGCGGCACGAGCATTTAAACCCAAATCTAAGCCGTCACCAATACCAGCCGCAATCGCTAATACATTTTTAATAGCGCCGCCTAATTCGACGCCAATCAAATCATCGCTTGAATAAACGCGCATATTGCCATGATGAAAAGCGGCTTGAGCTGCCGCACATAAATCTGCAGAAGTACTGGCAATGGTTAATGCACATGGCATTCCAGAGCCCACCTCAGATGCAAAACTAGGACCAGACAATGCACCATAAGAATGTGAAATGCCATGGCTATGTAGCCTATCTTCA
>Ga0304729_1000095_pt1 | contig 57346 bp, 45 predicted proteins | sample C_131016_MF_Meta_FD_190475 | JGI IMG/M metagenome (GOLD analysis project Ga0304729, IMG submission 190475) | Freshwater microbial communities from Lake Croche, Canada to study carbon cycling - C_131016_MF_MetaG (v2) (version 2) | ecosystem: Environmental > Aquatic > Freshwater > Lake | place... | reverse complement strand
AGGAACCCAGGGACCTACGGGTACTCAGGGAACCCAAGGAACCCAGGGACCCACGGGTACTCAGGGAACCCAAGGACCTACGGGTACTCAGGGAACCCAAGGAACGCAGGGACCCACCGGTACTCAGGGAACCCAAGGAACCCAGGGACCTACGGGAACCCAGGGAACCCAAGGCACTCAGGGACCCACCGGTACTCAGGGAACCCAAGGACCTACGGGCACTCAGGGAACCCAAGGAACCCAGGGACCCACCGGTACTCAGGGAACCCAAGGAACCCAGGGACCTACGGGTACTCAGGGAACCCAAGGAACCCAGGGACCTACGGGTACTCAGGGAACCCAAGGAACCCAGGGACCCACGGGTACTCAGGGGACCCAGGGAACCCAAGGACCTACGGGAACTCAGGGGACCCAGGGAACCCAAGGACCTACGGGAACTCAGGGAACCCAGGGAACGCAGGGACCTACGGGAACTCAGGGAACCCAGGGAACGCAGGGACCTACGGGCCACCAAGGAACCCAAGGCACTCAGGGACCCACGGGTACTCAGGGACCTACGGGAACCCAGGGAACCCAGGGAACCCAAGGACCTACGGGAACTCAGGGAACCCAGGGAACGCAGGGACCCACCGGTACTCAGGGAACCCAAGGAACCCAGGGACCTACGGGTACTCAGGGAACCCAAGGAACCCAGGGACCCACGGGTACTCAGGGAACCCAAGGACCTACGGGTACTCAGGGAACCCAGGGAACCCAGGGCACTCAGGGAACCCAGGGAGCTACGGGCCACCAAGGAACCCAAGGAACCCAGGGACCCACTGGTACCCAGGGAACTCAGGGAACTCAGGGACCTACGGGAACTCAGGGTACGCAGGGAACCCAAGGACCCACGGGAACTCAGGGTACGCAGGGAACTCAGGGACCTACGGGTACGCAGGGAACCCAAGGACCCACGGGAACTCAGGGTACGCAGGGAACCCAAGGCCCCACCGGTACTCAGGGAACCCAAGGACCTACGGGGACTCAGGGTCCAGGGTTTTCGTCCATTGTGACGCCCGGAACGAGCCGTATTCTTATCGCGAGTAACTCCTCGACAAACACAGCGATCGGACAGGCGAGGTTGACATTCGATGGGGACGTCCTTGCAAACTATGGTGGAATCAACACGTTATATGACACGTCTGGTACAACCACTGGAGTACTGCGACTGGTTTCTGTGTGCAATGAGAACTATATCCAAAGTGCAACGCAAGTTGTGGGCGGATCTGCAGCTCCACTCATGTTCGGAACTATGTATAACACAGTTGAGTGGGCTCGGTTCAACACATCGGGGCAGTTTGGTATCGGTTGTAATGCCCCTGCCTACAAGTTGGACGTCAATGGAACCGCCCGTATAACAGGCATAACGATCCTGGGCAGCAACCTGAATATGTGTAACAACACCATCTGCAACGTATCAAATATTACTGCATCTAACTTGATTGCAACGGCAGGAAATAGTGGTGTGATTGCATCAATATCGCCATTTGCTGCTCAGAACGGTGGAGATGGTCCGGCAAATACCGTAAGAAAATCACAGATAGAGTTCCAATACTACACGGGAGGATACAAACATTATATCGCAACTCGTCACTACGGAAACCAGTCTGCTAGCTCATGTAACGCAATTGAGTTTTGGTTATATAGTGGAAGTGACGGCGGCAACGGATCGACTGTTTCGTCAACTCCGGGTACAGGTAACGTCAATATGATGACCGTGACAGCTGGAGGTGTGGGTATCAACTGCAACGCACCTGCCTACACCTTGGACGTGAACGGTGCGACCAACAACAATGGAAACCTCTATGTTGGTTCAAACACCGGTGGAGTTATCACTCCGGTCACGGGTACAACGCCGGCATCCAACTCGATTACAGGATCGACAGTCTACACATTCTCAACAGTCGGGTCGGGTACATTTACGGCTGCTGCCGGTACGGTTGTCGATTACCTAGTCGTTGCAGGTGGCGCCTCTGGTGGTGGCGGTGCGGGTGGTGGTGGCGGTGCGGGTGGACTCATCTACACAACTAGCGTAACGTTAGCCGGAGGAACGTATTCATTTACGGTTGGTGCAGGTGGTGCGGGTGTAGCAAACGGCACTGCTGGAAACCCAGGTAGCAACAGCGTGTTGTCTGGAACTGGATTAACAACTCAAACTGCAGTGGGCGGTGGCAAGGGTAACTCAGCAAATGTGGTCGGAAGTAGTGGAGGTTCCGGTGGTGGTGGCGGTGGCTCCTCAACCACAGTTATTGATGGAGGCGCGGGTACGGCTGGTCAAGGAAATACAGGTGGTGCCTGTTCACCATCTGCTGCGGTAGGTGCAGGTGGCGGCGGTGGTGCTGGTAGCGTGGGCGGTAATAGCACCGCCTCTGCAGGAGGTGCGGGTGGAGATGGACTTGCTGTGACGATCACTGGTTCAAGCGTAATCTATGCGGGTGGCGGTGGAGGTGGATCCATTACAGCCACCGCCAGCGCAGGTGGCTCTGGAGGAGGTGGTATTGGAGGTCGCAGCTCAGCCCCCGGTGCAACTGCAACGGGATACGGATGCGGTGGCGGTGGCGGTGGCGATGGATATCCAACGGCGGCAAATGGAGCTGCTGGAGGGGGTAGCTCGGGTGTCATCATTATTCGCGTCTACGGATCGGCGAAGCTGGGTATTAACTGTAACGTGCCCCTTTACAACTTGGATGTGGTTGGGACATCTCGTATTAGCTCTGCAGTGGGAGTTGGTGTTGCTCCTCTCGGAACCGTGGGGTCGATGAATGTGTCCGATGGATACTACATCAATGGTGTCAAGATGTTGGCACCCACGGGTCCCACGGGCACCCAGGGTACTCAGGGACCTACGGGCACCCAAGGTACGCAGGGAACTCAGGGACCTACGGGCACCCAAGGTACGCAGGGAACTCAGGGACCTACGGGTACTCAGGGCACCCAAGGAACTCAAGGACCCACGGGCACTCAGGGTACGCAGGGCACTCAGGGACCTACGGGAACCCAGGGAACCCAAGGAACCCAAGGCCCCACTGGAACTCAGGGTACGCAGGGACCGGGATTTAAGACGATCGATCCGTCGAACGCAACATATCTCCTGACAGCAACGGGGACAAGCAGCAATGCGTATGGAAACTCAAATTTGACATTTACGTCGCCCAGTAACTCGGTCCTCACAATTACGAATCAACAAATGCCTCCAACCAATAACTTAACCTCTGGAAATACGTTAAGTGCAATTGTACTAAGTAATCCTGGTCCGGGTTGGTCTGGAACTACATATTACAATACATCCATCTTGTTTAGCGTAGGTAGTGGAGTCAATGACAAATATGGCGGATCAATCGGAGGAGGATTACTCAATAATGTTGGCAGCTTCGTCACTATCGGCACGATGTTCTACAACTCTGCGATCTACCCGTTGATTACGATGGTTAGTTCAAATTCTTCAAGTGGCAATGTAGGTATCAACACCTCGACACCCGGTTATCAATTGGATGTATCCGGAACCGCACGTGTCACAGGCATAACGATCCTGGGCAGCAACCTGAATATGTGTAACAACAATATCAGCAATATTGGAACACTCACTGCATCTAATATCACCGCAGTCAACTCAACTGCTGGTTCTCCACTCTTAACATTGTCAAACACAACTGCAGGTGCATCGGGGTCTAATGGACCACGAATCTCTCTTATCGCACAAGGTGGTAGCGGAAATATTGTTGGCATCGATTTCAAGCCTTGGAATGGAATGACGTATGGAGGTGCCACAATCAACGGAGTTGACGACGGTGCTCAAGGTGCACACATGACATTCCTCACACAAACCGGAAATGTAGCACCGTTGGAGAGAATGCGTATCACGAGTGGCGGATTGATGGGTATCAACTGCAACGCACCTGCCTACACCTTGGACGTAGTAGGCACCTCGCGTATCAGTTCAAATTTGGGCGTTGGCGTGACTCCTCTCGGAACCGCTGGATCCATCAACGTGTCCGAGGGATTTTACATCAACGGCGTTAAGCAGCTGGGACCCACGGGACCTACGGGAACTCAGGGAACCCAGGGACCCACTGGAACCCAGGGTACTCAGGGAACCCAGGGACCCACCGGTACTCAGGGAACGCAGGGACCCACCGGTACTCAGGGAACCCAAGGCACTCAGGGACCGACAGGCACCCAAGGTAACGCTGGAGTCGGAACACAGGGGCCTACAGGTCCTGCGGGTAGCGGTGGAGGAGGTAGCAGTTCGGTGTCCATCACAGGATCTACTGGGTTCTGGAGTGTGCTCACCGTCGCAACAGGTGGTACAGGTCTTTTTGGTAATTCCAACTTGACATTCAACGCTTCAAATATGCTGACAGTTACGGGAGCCCTTACAGTTGCCAACGGATTCCGCCCCAACTATCAAAAAATCACGACCGGAACCTCCATCACACCCGCTTCATCTTCATACGGAACTCACTATGATATCAATACAACGGCATTGACAGGTCTGACAATTTCCTATCCTGTTGCAGGATCAAACAACTGGTCCAACGATTCCAACGGATACTGGGTGTTCCGTAACAATACAGGATCTTACTTGAGCTTAGCCGTTACCTATACGGCAGCAACACCAAACATCTATCCATCCAACGTGACAATCCCTCCTGGAAACTCAGTGACGCTGATGGCTTCCTATCCCGGAGGCGGAACAAACTCAAACTATGTTTTGTTCTAAGTAAGTAATGCTTGGTGCCTCAAAAAGCATCTCTGGATTTGATCCTCGGTCAATTCCGGGATGTCAATCATGGCTGGATGCATCCGATTCAAACGTAATTACGTATTCAAGCGGAAGCAATCTTAGTTTGTGGACCGACAAGGCTCCTTATGGAAACTATGCAAGGCCCTTGCAAGGGACACCTGTCGTAAGGGTCGGCATGAACGGTCTTCCTGCCGTGTATCTGGATGGATCCGCTGCACTTACAATTACATGTCCCCCAAATGTGACGAACCAGGTAACGGCCTTTGCGGTCTTCACGGTCGAATCGGGAACAAGCGGGGCTGGGCGTCTGGTCACGCTCATCTATCCCGATTACAATAATCCATTCTCTGCGAACTTGATCGCGTACGACACCGGTTCAAACACACTGCGTCACGAACGCAACGGTGTTGGATACAATGCAACCTCCAATGCACTGACGTTTGGAGTTCCATCCTTGGCATCCACCACCATCAATGGCGCTGCAACAACGATGCACTTGAATGGAACACAAGTGCTCAGCATAACGACAGTTGGTTCGAATCTTGGATATGCGTATTACACAATTGGTTGTTTTGGGCAAGCTATTGCTGGAAATGCGTATACGTGGAGGGGATATGTTGGCGAAGTCATTCTCTATGGAAATGCACTCTCTACCGCACAGCGCCAAGCCGTTGAGGGGTATCTGTCGTGGAAATGGGGCACCGAAATAATTCCTCAAGTGCCCTCGGTTCCAGGTGTTGCACCCTTGTCAGTTCTTGCTGGTGGCCCGACGGATGTTCCTGGATTGGCATTGTGGTTGGATGCGGCTGACAGGCAAACGCTCACATTTGCGAGTGGGTCATCAAGTAACGTGACGGTATGGGCAGATAAGTCGGGTAGTGGTAACAATTTCACCCTAACATCTGGAACATGTTCAGCGATAACAGATGGTGAAAAGAGAGTGATAAGCTTTCCAAGTGGTGCAATCATGACCTCCTCTTCGTCAATTACGTTCACAACGTCTTCTGCTTTTTACATTGTATTTCGTTTGATTTCGAATGCAGGAATCAGCATGGTATTAGGATTTTCTAGTATTAGTTCTAGTGACTATTCAATTCGGCTATCAGCTTCAGGTCTAGTCGGAACACCGGGGACGTTCGGAGGTGCAAACGACTTGGGTAATGGAACTTACTTTGTCAATGGATCATCTAATCCTACCCTTCCTCTCACAACCTATTCTAATTCGTATGCTGTTGTCGGAACTGTACAACCTAGCACTGGTGGAACAAGCGTGCTTACGCTTTCATCTTCTTTCACGAGCAGATTCTTTGTAGGAAATATCGCAGAGGTCTTATATTATCCCAGTGGTCTCAATACCACCCAACGTCAACAAGTAGAAGGCTATCTTGGAACCAAGTGGGGAATCACGGTTGCAACACCGAGTTCCATCAAGGGGTTAGCGCTCTGGTTGGACGCGAGCGACGCAGCAACATTTACGTACAGTTCAGGTAGCAATGTGAGTCAATGGAGTGATAAATCTGGAACTGCAAATCACGCTGTTCGTGGAATTTGGGGTACCTTTCCGACAAGGACATCGTCTAATACCGTGCTATTTTCAAATAGTGCAAGTTCAACACAATATCTGAATACACAAGTCGGACGTCAGACAACGCGAGACGTCACGTTCATCATGGCGGTAAAGGTACTGAGCTCGACAGGTACTACAAATGGTGGAAATTTTCTTGACCAGAGAAAGGAAGCAACGGGATGGGCATTAAACGCAATCTCATCGGTTACCTTTCTCTCTGGAGATGTATCGCCGAATTCGACAGTTAACATAAGCAATACATTTCCACTCAATACGACCATGGTTGTAACCTACCAAACAAAACTAAATACGACGGCTGCATATGTAAATAGCGTATTAATTGGCTCAATGTCATCTACACTAAATATCCCGTCAGCAGACACAAAATATATTACAATTGGTGCATTGACAGATGTTATTGGGTCTTCCGCAAATCAGATAACCTACTCGGCTGCATGCGAGTTTTCAGAACTTATGATGTTTAATTATTACCTCTCATCCACCCAGCGCCAACAAGTGGAATCCTATTTGTCAACCAAATGGGGCGTTCAAGTGTCGCCCTATACACCCTTGCTGAGCCGCCCGGCAAATGTGCCTGGGTGTGTGGTGTGGCTGGATGCATCAGATTCGTCTACGCTCACACTTTCATCAGGAAACATGACGCAATGGACCGACAAGTCGGGTGTGGGCAACACTATGACGCCCTATTCTACCTACAGCAATGCAACTGTTTCAACTGCATTTCAGGGTGGACTGAATGTACTGAACTTTTCGGGGACTGCCGTCTACAAGGCACCTGCATCGTCTGCGGTCTATCCCCTTGATGTATACATTGTTCTCGCACTCAAGGACACAACCTCTATTTTGAGCCCGTTTGCTATCAACACAAACAGTGGAACTGACAACTTTAACGGACTGGATTTTAGCGAATACACGACAAGTCGTTGGCATAACGGTTCGTCCTTTTATAACAGAACCCCAAATACAGTCTCCCCGTCGAACGAAACATCAACTTCCTTCCTCTTGATAAACTGGTCAATTGCGGATGGAAACTATGTCATTCGCAGGAATGGAGTCCAATTGTCGCAGACGGCTTCGTATACGTGGACGATGACGGCTGGATCTATTTTCCAGGTTGGCTATATCCAGAGCACCGTTCTCGCCCCCTCGCCCAGCGCCCAGTGGTTCAAAGGCTACATTGGTGAAATCGTTGCCTTCAACTACCAACTTGGTACAACCCAACGCCAAGCCGTTGAACGCTACCTAACATCCAAGTGGGGTCTTACCACACTCTACGCAAGCGTCCCGGGAAGCGTTCCGGGAGTGACCCTGTGGCTAGATGCTTCAGATCCTTCTACTTTTAGTTTTAGTTCTGGATCAAATGTGAGCATTTGGAGGGATAAGTCGGGCAATGGATATGATGGAACTACGACGAATGCATCGGTTGGATCACCGGTTGCTCCAACCTATGTAACAAACAGTATCAATGGACTTTCAGCAGTAACCATGAGTGGTACTTCATATTTTACAGGATCGACAAATGTTAATTCGACGACACTTACAGCCTTCTTCGTAGGAAACTGCGTATTTGGAACAGGTGGTTCCACACAACAGAGAATTCTTGGACTTGGTGTCACTGGTCTGGATGATTATAGTTCAACTTTGCGCCCCATTCCGTTATCAGTCATTAACAGCGGTACGACACTGCTGGCATACCGAAATGCAAACATGGCAACGGCTACTGTTGTGTCGGGGACAAACTTTGTAGGGTGCTGTGTATTTGATGGTACATCCAACTATATGTATGTGAATGGAAAGTTAGGTACACAGGTTGCATCGTCTGGGACATTCACGACAAGTATATATGGTGTTGGCTCGGATGCAGGAACACAAAACTCAGGGGGTGCCGCTGCATTCGGAACCAACTGTCTTGTCGGTAAGATAGGCGAAATGATCGTCTTTAATACTGCTCTCAATACAACGCAACGCCAAGCCGTTGAGTCGTATCTAAGTAGAAAGTGGGGAATCTCTGTACCAACTGAATCACTCCCAGTTGCGCACCCATTCTACTCTATAAAACCCTTCTCACGAACCTTTCAACCGGTTGATATTGATGGATGTGCTCTGTGGTTGGATGGAGCAGATCAAAATGCAATGACACTTTCCGGTTCAAATGTCACACAATGGATAGATAAGAGTCCCTTGGCAACTCCATTCACGCTCAGCAATGGAAGTGGGGGGAGCACGATTTGGACAACCTATACCGGATTACCCGTCGTCCAAGTGTCCAACAGTTGTTTTTTCAATGCATCGTATTCCTATCCCCTTGCGACGCGGTCTATCTTTTTCGTGATGGCAGAAATAGTCCACTCAGATTGGAGAGGACTTCTATGCTTCGCGAATACCGCGGGTCAATCCGACTACAACACGCAAAACGGGTATGTCATTACGTCAACGAATACGGTTGGCTCGAACGTTCAGTTCTCGCAGAACCAAGGAAACGGCGGGTTCGTCTTCAACTACAATGCGAGCAATGGGATTAAGGATGTGCCGTTCCAACTCTATGAAGACGTGACCTCGAATACAGCCGTGACTCTGTTTATCACGGGGTCCAGTGTCTACTCGTCCAACACGAGTGTCACGCCTCTCGCGAGCACAGGGATTACAGTTGGAGGACGAGGCGGAATTCCGAGTTCTGGGGCTCTCGTGATAGCGGAAGTTCTCGTATACAGCAATGTCCTCACTGCATCCCAGCGCCAACAAGTCGAGACCTATCTGATACGAAAGTGGAAGATATTATTGCCGTCACCAGGTACGCTGTTTTCAACAACGGCTCAATCGTCACCTAGCTTTGTTCCAACGTCCATTAGTGGATGTTCGCTGTGGTTGGATGGGGCAGATTCCAATTCGACATCAAATATTACAACCGGAATTTGGTACGATAAAAGTGGACTCGGTCGCACCGCAACATCAAATTCAGGTGCAAGTGCATTCAGCATGGGAACTATTAACAGCATACCTGCTGTCACGTTCCCGTCTGCCAGTGCATCAGCGCTCATTGCACAGGCTCCAATCACACTATCCTCCACAGTAGGATTTAGTATCTTCTTTGTTGCAAAGTGGACAGCTGGGTCATCGGACAACGTGCGATTTTTCTGCACACAATTCAACGCAGGGGGCACCCTGGATATTGAACTACTTGGGTCAAACGCAGCCTTTCCAACAACAGCTGACCTGTATGGTGGCACAACGAGTGGCGCCGCAGATCTTTATGGATTCACAATCCCCGCTAATACACCGTTTGTCTACTCAACAGTGTTCACATCAACCGCGGCAAATGGGTATTCGCATTGGTTGAACGGAGTCTCAGGAGGCAGTCAAACTCCAGCTGGAGCCGGAACCGTCAATGGAATGGTAATTGGTAACTACACTGCTCCCGGTGCTGCATATGCTTTCATTGGTCAGATGGGTGAGTTTATTATGTTCTCCAATGCTCTCAACACAGCCCAACGCCAACAAGTAGAGTACTATCTGTCAAAAAAGTGGAACATTGCATCAGCTACCAATCCATTCCTGACAAACTGCAAACTCTGGCTAGATGGCGCCGATGTTCTTGGAAATGGATCAGCAACTCCGACGACCATCACCACATGGGCGGATAAGTCAGGAACTGGAAATACCGTGACTGCGCTTGGACAAGCTATAATTGGAACACAGATGGGACCCTTCCTGCCCGGAGCATCTCATTTCTCGATCACAGGTGGATTCGTGAATTCAATTTCCAACACACCCTTCGTGATCTTTTGTGTAGAGACACCCTCGGCCTGGTTAGGAGATTACTGCGTTCTTATTGCAAATGATAATACAAACGCTCCCCCAACCGGAAACTGTCTCCATATCACATATCGCAACAGCAATGACCTGGCATTTGCGTTCTATGCAAGCGACTTGGAGGTTACAGCCTCTCCACCGACTCCGTTCCGAAACGGCGTGACGCGAGTCTGGACGTTCTATCTGCCGGCAGCAGCTAACCGGAATGTACGTTTGAACGGATCCGTTGTCGCAACGCACACAAACTACAGTTATCTTGGACGACTTGATGCGCCTGTCATTGGTCGCGACTTTGGTAGCTACGGTGGGGCGTATGTCGGAACAATGAGTGAGATAATCGTGTACAATGCGGATATCGGTTTACCCACAATTCAGTCAATTGAATCCTACCTGATGGCAAAGTGGCAACCGGGAACATTGATTCCCAAGTATACAATTCCTCCTGATGTTGCCCTGCCATTTCTTCCAACCAATATTTCCGACTGTTCGCTATGGTTAGATGCAGGGGATCCGACGACTATAACAGGATCGAGTCCTGTTACAGCGTGGAAAGATAAATCTAGCAATACGTATTTATTCACAGGGACAGGTGCGGTCATCAGCAATTCTGGTCTTTATTTCAACGGTTCCTCTTACCTTACAAATGGTGCAATCACTGCTATTGCAGCACCTTACACCATTTTTGCAGTTGGGTCCTCAACAAGTCAACCGAATACATTTCAACGGATGATTTCTGGAGGTGTTAAAAGTGGAGATCCATATGATGCCATACTTGCTGTGGGGACTTCAAATACAACCCCTTTTGTTTGGTTTGGTTATACTGGCAACTGGCTTGCGACTCCATATTTAACTGGATCGGCGTATTCAGGAAGCAGTCTATTTATAACAGGCGGCACAGTAACTTCGGGTACATCTCCTACACTCTTTGGGTATGGTAACGGAACTCAGCTGTCTAGTAATGTAGGAAGTGCAAACACTGCGACGTCTCTAACAGGATTGAATATTGGAGGCGGTTACTCTTCCGCGGTAGCTGGATCACAGCCCTGGTACGGAAATATTAATGAAATCATTATCTACAACACCGTCCTCACTACCGCACGGCGTCGGCTGGTTGAAGGGTACCTTGCATCGAAGTGGGGGCTACAACAGTCTTTACCCACGATTGTCAAGACGCCATTGAGTATATCAGGATGTGCGGTATGGTTGGATGGCGCAGATGCATCCACAGTCAGTTTTAGTTCTGGGTCAAACGTGAGTCAGTGGAGCGACAAGTCCGGAAGCGGGAATAACGCAACGCAATCAACAAGCGCGAACCAGCCCACATATTCAAGCAATGGAATGGTATTTGCGGGATCGAACTGGTTTCAAACCCCCATAACAAGTTTCCCGACTGCCGAATCACTCTTTATTGTGTTCAAGAGCAGTACTGCAGTTGCCGATATTTTTGCTGGAACGACTTCAACGTCTCGTGAAGTTCTTCTTTACACCGGAACCAAAGTATTTTTAGGAAGATTTGGCTCAGACCCTGCTGCGATAACCCCAAATGCTGGAGTCATTCCTTTGAACACGCCTCTTTTATATAGTCATCAATTTACAACAACCGCAGTCACGTTCACTGTAAATGGCACAGTTACGGGGTCGGGAACCCCTCCGTATACATATTCTGGTACAGGTACATCGTGGATAGGAAGCTCTGGATACGCAGCAAACAATATGAATGGAACTATCTACGAAATTATTTACTACAACACATCTCTTACCGCATCTGAGCGTAGATCTGTTGAAACATATTTGACAAACAAGTGGGGGATCTCAAACACAGATCCAGTTATACCCAATCCGTATAGTTCGTTTCCGCCATCTCAGACGTATTATCCTTCAACGGCCGCCGTGGCGTTTTCGCCAACATCAATCAGCGGAATTCAGCTATGGATGGATGCTGCCGATTCAAGCGCGGCGTCTATGACACTGAGCGGATCTACTGTAACTGTATGGAAGGATAAGTCAGGCAATAACAACCATACAACCGCGCGTAGCGGTTCGCCTGCACTGACGTCGGCAGCAATCAACGGTAAATCGGCTATTTCCATGGCAGGCGGATATTACACCGGACCTTTTGCGACTGCGAATACAGGAAATCAGGCCCATGCATTTGCCGTTATCACTATTGATTCTAGTACAGGTCAGTGGCCCCGTCCATTATCGCTCGGTCGCCCCGGTGCGAATGATTATCCTGATTCAACTACAACGTTTATGATTATTCGATACAATGGAACTCAGGCTGTTGGTATTGGTCGCAACGGGCAGTATTTGAGTGTAGGATTTCCTGCGTACAGTAGTCCCTTCCTAGTTCAATCCTCGCACAACGGGTCCATGGAATATATGAGTGTGAATGGAACGTTAACTCCCTCTTCATACAATGATGGGCAAAGCGGCAATTTTAATATTACGTCATATGGATTGGGCGTCAATACAAACACAGGCGACTATTTCGTATGGAATGGATACTATGCAGAAGTCATCTATTACAACGCCCAGCTCTCCGATGCGAATCGTCAAAAGGTTGAAGGGTATCTTGCGTGGAAGTGGGGGCTTCAGGCCAGTCTGCCATCGGGACATCCTTATGCAGGCGCAGCGCCTTAGACCTTCGAGACGTGAATCCGCAACGCATTTCTATCAATCGACCACGACGGCTGAATTCCCGGCATCAGTTCCTTCATCCCGTCAACTACCTCACCCATGTGCTTTCCAAGGCAATATTCAATATACTTTCCAATCTCCCTCGTGACACCATCTGTACAAATAGGAGGCGGTGTGACCGAATAGGACTGTATGACATAGATGTCGGGAAATCCCGATGAAGCCCACTGAAACAGCTGAGGGCGAAATTGATCGCGCGCGGGGTTGACAAGGGGCGATAACATCTGCTTATCACCTGCCTCCTTTGCAAGGGTCGCAGCGTGACTTGCCATGAGTTCCTCCATGGTTGCAATCGTGGGGGCTTCAACAGGACCGGTTGCAGCGGACGGAAACATTGCCATCACAGATGGGTCAGGTCCGGTGGGTCCTGGGGGAAACATTGCACGCATCATCAGTCCATAACTTTCTATATCGAGCATTCCGGGGGGTCCAGTCATTTCAACCAGTTCCTGAGGTCCCTGAGTACCAGTGGGTCCAGTGCTCATTTGTCAAAGTATCACGATTTTTAACAGGGCAAATAGAACAAGATGTCAACTCCCGGAATCCAGGGAGCCCCAGGACCAGTGGGTCCCATGGGAGCCCAAGGGCCACAAGGACTACAGGGACCAACAGGAACTACAGGTCAGACTGGTCCGACCGGAGTAACAGGAACTACAGGTGCGCTTGGGCCCCAGGGTGTCGCGGGTACAACAGGACCCACGGGCACAACAGGTTCCACAGGCACTACGGGTACCACAGGTCATACAGGTCCCGTTGGGCCACAGGGAGTCCCGGGCACATTTGCAGGAAAAGGCGATACGGGATTCACGGGTGCCCCGGGTCCCGTAGGTCCTGCGGGTGGGCCGGGTGGCGTCGGTCCCATTGGATCTCCTGGTTCTCAGGGAGTTCCGGGTGTCACGGGTACCACAGGTCCCGCGGGTCCCCAGGGACTTCAGGGCGGGATTGGTGTTCAGGGTGTCACGGGTACAGCAGGACCCACGGGTACCACGGGCACAACAGGTCCAACAGGCACTACGGGTACTACAGGCCATACAGGTCCCGTTGGACCACAGGGAATTCCGGGCACCTTTGCAGGAAAAGGAGATACGGGATTCACGGGTGCCCCGGGTCCCGTAGGTCCCGTGGGTGGACCGGGTGGCGTCGGTCCCATTGGATCTCCCGGTTCTCAGGGAGTTCCGGGTGTCACGGGTACCACGGGTCCCGCGGGCCCTCAGGGACTTCAGGGCAGCATTGGTGTTCAGGGTGTCACGGGTACAGCAGGACCTACGGGTACCACAGGCACAACAGGTCCCACAGGCACAACAGGACCCACAGGCCATACAGGTCCTATTGGGCCACAGGGAGTTCCTGGTACCTTTGCAGGAAAAGGCGATACGGGATTCACGGGTGCCCGGGGACCCGTTGGAGAGATAGGTGCCGTCGGTCCCGTCGGCCCACTTGGATTTCAAGGACTCCAAGGACCCCAAGGAATTGGAAGCGGATCCCCCGGTCCTACAGGACCCCAAGGTCCAGCAGGAAGCGGAGGTGGAGGCGGAGGGGGAAATGGTGACACAGGACCTACCGGGCCTCAGGGTCAGCAAGGAATTCCTGGCACCTTTGCAGGAATTGGTGATACGGGATTCACTGGACCTCAAGGTCGTACTGGAACTCAGGGAACTCAAGGACCGACAGGAACCCAAGGGCCCACGGGAATGCAGGGTACTCAGGGACCTACCGGTAGCCAAGGAACTCAGGGACCGACGGGCGCGGGAATCCAGGGACCTACGGGAACCCAAGGAACCCAAGGACCTACCGGTAGCCAAGGAACCCAGGGACCAACGGGCGCGGGAATCCAAGGATCCACAGGAGCCCAAGGATCCGCAGGAACTCAGGGTAACCAAGGGCCCACAGGAACCCAAGGAACGCAGGGGGGCACGGGAACTCAGGGAACCCAAGGAAATTACGGACCTACGGGTACGCAGGGGGCTCAGGGACGTACGGGAACCCAAGGAACTCAAGGACCCACGGGAACTCAGGGGACCCAAGGAGCTTACGGACCTACGGGAATTCAAGGACTCACAGGACCGCTCGGACCTACCGGACCACAGGGAGTGGATGGACAGCAGGGTACTCAGGGTACGCAGGGACCGACTGGAACCCAGGGCACTCAGGGACCGACAGGCACCCAGGGTACGCAGGGAACTCAGGGACCGACAGGCACCCAGGGTACGCAGGGAACTCAGGGACCCACTGGAACCCAGGGACCCACCGGCACTCAGGGAACCCAAGGAACCCAGGGACCCACCGGCACTCAGGGTACTCAGGGTACGCAGGGGCCCACGGGAACCCAGGGCACTCAGGGTACGCAGGGACCCACGGGAACCCAAGGTACACAGGGACCTCAGGGAGCTACGGGCCACCAAGGAACCCAAGGAACTCAGGGACCTACGGGAACCCAGGGCACTCAGGGAACCCAAGGACCCACCGGTACTCAGGGAACTCAGGGAACTCAGGGACCTACGGGAACCCAGGGACCCACCGGTGCTCAGGGAACCCAAGGAACCCAGGGACCCACCGGCGCTCAGGGAACCCAAGGAACCCAGGGACCGACAGGCACCCAGGGACCCACTGGTACTCAGGGAGCCCAAGGACCCACTGGAACCCAAGGTACGCAGGGACCCACAGGAACCCAAGGTACTCAAGGACCCACAGGAACTCAGGGAACCCAAGGACCCACGGGTACCCAAGGACTCACAGGACCGCTCGGACCTACCGGACCACAGGGAGTGGATGGACAGCAGGGTGTGATAGGATTTCAAGGTACAGTCGGTACTCAGGGTAACCAAGGACCGACAGGAACTCAGGGAACCCAGGGACCCACCGGTACTCAGGGAGCCCAAGGACCCACGGGAACCCAAGGAACCCAAGGACCCACGGGCACCCAGGGAACCCAAGGACCCACAGGAACTCAGGGAACCCAAGGACCCACGGGTACCCAGGGACTCACGGGACCGCTCGGACCTACCGGACCACAGGGAGTGGATGGACAGCAGGGTGTGATAGGATTTCAAGGTACAGTCGGTACTCAGGGTAACCAAGGACCGACAGGAACTCAGGGAACCCAGGGACCTACCGGCACCCAAGGTACGCAAGGAACTCAGGGACCCACCGGTACTCAGGGAACCCAAGGACCTACGGGAACTCAGGGGACTCAAGGAACTCAAGGACCTACGGGAGCTCAGGGAACTCAAGGAACTCAAGGACCTACCGGCACCCAAGGTACGCAAGGAACTCAGGGACCCACCGGTACTCAGGGAACTCAGGGAACTCAGGGACGCACAGGACCGATTGGACCTACCGGACCACAGGGCGTGGATGGACAGCAGGGTGTCATAGGATTTCAAGGTACAGTCGGTACCCAGGGAAATCAGGGGTCCACGGGAACTCAAGGGCCAACGGGAACCCAAGGCAGTCAAGGAACTCAAGGACCCACTGGTACCCAGGGTACGCAGGGAACCCAGGGACCCACCGGTACCCAAGGAACTCAAGGAACTCAAGGACCTACCGGCACCCAAGGTACGCAGGGAACTCAAGGACCTACCGGCACCCAAGGTACGCAAGGAACTCAGGGACCCACCGGTACTCAGGGAACCCAAGGTACCCAAGGGCGAACAGGACCCGTTGGGCCCACCGGACCACAAGGCGTGGATGGACAGCAGGGTGTCATAGGATTTCAGGGTGCAATGGGAACCCAGGGTAACCAAGGAACCATAGGTACGCAGGGAACCCAAGGACCCACTGGAACTCAAGGGACCCAAGGAACTCAAGGACCTACGGGAACCCAGGGAACGCAAGGCACTCAGGGAGTTACTGGTACACAGGGAACCCAGGGCACTCAGGGACCGACAGGAACCCAGGGAACCCAAGGAACTCAGGGACCGACTGGTACGCAGGGAACCCAGGGAACCCAAGGGCCTACGGGCACCCAAGGTACGCAAGGAACTCAGGGACCCACTGGAACCCAAGGAACTCAGGGAACCCAAGGACCCACAGGTACCCAGGGAACCCAAGGTACCCAGGGACGCACGGGGCCGATTGGACCTACCGGACCACAGGGCGTGGATGGACAGCAGGGTGTCATAGGATTTCAGGGTGCAATGGGAACTCAGGGTAACCAAGGAACCATAGGTACGCAGGGGACCCAAGGACCGACTGGAACTCAGGGGACTCAGGGAACTCAGGGACCCACCGGTACTCAGGGAACGCAAGGAACCCAAGGACCCACGGGCACTCAGGGAACCCAAGGACCCACGGGCACTCAGGGAACGCAGGGAACCCAAGGACCCACGGGCACTCAGGGGACCCAAGGAACCCAGGGACCTACAGGAACCCAAGGAACCCAAGGACCGACTGGAACTCAGGGGACTCAGGGTACGCAGGGACCGACTGGAACTCAGGGGACTCAGGGGCCCACCGGTACTCAGGGGACTCAGGGAACCCAAGGACCTACGGGTACTCAGGGTACGCAGGGAACTCAAGGACCTACGGGAACTCAGGGAACCCAGGGAACTCAAGGACCCACCGGTACCCAAGGAACGCAGGGAACCCAAGGACCTACGGGAACCCAAGGCACTCAAGGAACCCAAGGACCCACTGGTACCCAGGGTACGCAGGGGACCCAGGGACCCACTGGTACCCAGGGTACGCAGGGAACCCAGGGGCCAACTGGAACCCAGGGTACACAGGGAACCCAGGGACGCACGGGGCCGATTGGACCCACCGGACCACAAGGCGTAGACGGACAGCAGGGTGTTATGGGATTTCAAGGTGCAATAGGAGTTACTGGTGCGGGAGGCCAAGGACCTACAGGAACCCAAGGAACTCAGGGGCCCACCGGTACTCAGGGTACACAGGGAACTCAGGGACCCACCGGTACTCAGGGTACACAAGGCACTCAGGGACCCACCGGTACTCAGGGCAGTCAGGGACCCACCGGCAGTCAGGGAACTCAAGGACCCACCGGTACTCAGGGTACACAAGGCACTCAGGGACCTACGGGAACCCAGGGAACTCAGGGACCCACTGGAACCCAGGGCACGCAGGGAACCCAAGGACCCACCGGTACTCAGGGAACCCAAGGACCCACCGGTACTCAGGGAACCCAAGGCACTCAGGGACCCACCGGTACTCAGGGGACCCAAGGAACCCAGGGACCCACCGGTACGCAGGGGACCCAAGGAACTCAGGGACCCACCGGTACACAGGGGACTTTGGGTTTTCAAGGACCTACGGGAACCCAAGGAACCCAGGGACCTACGGGACCCCAAGGATACACAGGAGCTGATAGTACAGTGACTGGACCTACTGGGTATACTGGGCCTGAATATACCGGACCTACTGGACCTACCGGACCGGGGGGCGGAGGTGGTGGAATCATCACATATTATGAAGACTCTGGAGCAACCATCACACCCTCTCTGAATACAGATATTCGCGTCATTGTAGGTCCATATTGGGCAAGTTATCCCTCGAACGACCTCACACTTACAATGCCAGCGGCAACGGCTTCAAACGATTATTTGAATGTTGAGTTTATGGCGGCGTTAACGGCGTATTCGTATAGCTACTATGGTAACCTGCTGGTTACCTTGCCTAGCACGAACACATATCCTCAGGTTTTAGGCACCTATACCACTTATGTCTGGGACTGTAATGCGACAACGTGGACAATCACTGAGTATCCTAGAACAACTGCAACGTATACTGCATAGTAGATTTTACCCGGTATAGATAACAAGATGAGTAGCTTTCTATCGCGCTACACTCCAGGTGTGGGACTCACAACCTGTGCGCCAAACGTGTGTGCAGGTCCTCCGGGTCCGGCGGGTGTTCCAGGTGGGCAGGGGCCACAGGGACCCACGGGACTTACAGGACTTACAGGTCTTCCTGGGTCTGCCACGAACACGGGATATACAGGTCTAACTGGACCCACGGGACCTACGGGATCCACGGGACCCACGGGATTCACAGGCGCTACATCGACTGTGACAGGACCTACGGGTCCTACTGGATTTACCGGTCCGCAAGGTCTTCCGGGATCTGCAACAAATACGGGTCCAACTGGCATTACGTCTACGGTCACAGGACCCACAGGTCCAGCGGGCCCTATCGGATCTGCGACTAATACAGGCCCAACTGGATTCACAGGTCTCACAGGATTTACGGGTCCAGTCGGACCTCAAGGAACTCAAGGTGTTACAGGCCCAACTGGATCGATTGGAGTTCAAGGTCCTACAGGTTCTGTAGGTAACCAAGGCACACAGGGACCTCAAGGACCTCAGGGGCCGTTTGGATACGCAGGACCTGTCGGAGCAATTGGACCCATAGGTGTCACCGGCCCTCAGGGTGCTAGCATAGGTCCTACTGGACATACGGGTGCTCAAGGACTTCTGTCTACAGGGCCTACGGGTTTAACGGGGGTCACTGGACCTCAAGGTATCCGGGGTGCCACAGGTAATCAGGGACCTACGGGATTCACGGGATTCACAGGTGTTACAGGCCCGACGGGACCCACGGGACCCACGGGTCCCCTACGTAGCACACTGACATCGGGTTCTAGCACAATGACTCTAACAAGTAGCGGTGGCTTCTATGCAACCGGGTCAACCGGGACGACTGTTCTCAGTGCAAAGACGATTCTGATTCAAGGGTACCAAGCATCAGACCTCACAAAGGTATGGGGGATTACCGACCTATATGTAACCGCAGGGGCCACCTATTGGAATATTAATCTTGGAGCACAGTTGATAGATAGTGGCGAAACTGTAGACTATACGATCTATTATTACGGAACTTAATATAAGAATGTCGTACTCTCCTCGGCTAACAACTGCATGTGACTCCCCGTTAAGATATATACCCGGTGCTGTTGCGGGACGCACTGGATCGATTGGTCCATTTGGACTCACAGGAGCGACTGGACATACCGGACTTCAAGGATTCCAGGGTCTCTTGGCCACATATGGCGCAACAGGTCCTACGGGAGTGGCAGGTCTCATAAGCTCGTATGGGGCGACTGGCCATACGGGTCCTATTGGATTTACCGGTCCGACGGGGTTGCTGAGTTTTACAGGAGCAACAGGCCTCACGGGTCCTGCCGTTAACACAGGATCAACTGGACCCATGGGTGCCCGGGGACCTACTGGAGACACTGGACTTCAGGGTCCTATTGCAAATACAGGGGCGGCTGGCACACGTGGACCTACGGGAAGAACAGGTCCGACAGGCACTACCGGTATTCAAGGATTACAAGGAGTTACCGGTTCCACAGGAGGACGTGGTACTACGGGGTTCCAAGGTGGAGGACTCGTAGGTCCTCAGGGTCGTATGGGCCTTCAAGGTCCAAACGGCGTAACTGGAGGTACCACAGGTCCCCAGGGTCCACCTGGGTTTCAGGGGCTAGCTTCAATGATGACCGGAGACACTGGATTCGCGGGGCCAAATAGTAGTGTGTCGACCGTTACTGGGCCCACCGGTCCCAGTGGTCCTACAGGTGGCGCACTACAAGACTCCCAAGGTAGCACTGGCCGTACGGGACCCAGTGGATCGACGGGATCTAACGGAGTCAAGGGACCCACTGGATCCACGGGACCGATGGGCCTCTTTACCCCTACAGTTGGCTCTGTGAGTGGTTTAACAATCACGCAAGTAGCAGGTGAGGTCTATCAAGCTACGGCCACGGTCTCGCCTTTGGCCAACCATTTGTGGATCATTGGATTTAATTCGCAGTTTGCCGGGCATTTCACTTTAATTAGCACGACTGTCACCTATTTCAGTGGAAACTGGACATTGACCGCAACCCTTTTTCTTCATGGAACAGCGGCTGGCGAAACATTTACGTTCTATTATGCCTACATCTAACAATGGACTACTACCTAACATTAGAACACTGGAGCTCACTTGTGAGAACCATGAAGGATTCGGAACGTGAGCATGATATTCCTGCTCAGGAGACTTCGAACCTTGCAAAAGACATCCTGCGACACATCCGGTCCATCCGGTTTCGCCAGGGGGTTTTATTTAAGCAGCGGCGTGGCCAGGAATACGAAGAGTTCATTGAAAAACTAAAGACCACCTACGACGCAAAGGCTGTGGAGCGCATGGTGGACGAGGATGAGTTCTGGGAGGTCTGTTTTTCTCTCCGTGGTTAAGAATGGAGGCATTTGCAACCGAGTGGGCCGAATGGGCCGTTCACAAGATCATGTTTTGGGAAGAAGACCCTATCCGAAAGGGGAAGATCTTGCGATACATCCATAACTTTCTCAGCAATACGCTGATCGTACTCATTATTGTGTCACACACGCTCTATCCGGCATTCTGGCTACAAACACTCATCCTATTTGCGTGCCTGTTGGTCTGGTTACAACACATAGCCTGCAATGGGTGTGTGGTTTCAAAAGTAGAACAAAAACTGATTGGAGATTATGAGAGCTTTGTGACACCTATTTTGGAAGCCTTTCACCAGAAACCCACACCCGAACTCGCAACTGTATTTGTTATTGTAGGAAGCACGCTGGTCGTCTTTCTTCTGGGATTAGAGTGGCTTGCTAGGGTTCATCACAAGTTACTTCCACTGGCCTCGTTGCTTTGGCTTCGCGTGAAACAAAACGGAATAGTCTACACACAAGAGTAAGAGGTATTCAACATGGGTGATACTATCGTCGGAGTTCAGTTCGGAATCTCGAATCCTGAGGACCTCGTCAAGCGCTCCGTCGTTGAAGTTCTCACCGACAAGACCTACCAAAACAATCAGCCCATCGCAAATGGCGTCTTCGATGCTCGTTTCGGCGTCATCGAAAACGGCAAGGTCTGTCCTACCTGCAAGCAAACCAACCAGTTCTGCCCGGGTCACTTTGGCCACATCCGGCTGTCGCGCCCGGTCTACCTCTACCAGTTCTTCGACATGGTGGAGAAGCTGGCCAACGTCATCTGTCTGAACTGCTCAAAGGTTCTTGCAGATGAGGATAGCGTGAAGGCCCTGAAGTCGACGGGTCTGTCGCGGTTCAAGGAGGTCCGTGACATGCGTCCTGCACCAAAGAAGGATGAGCCGTTTGAGTGCCCTCACTGTGAGACGCCCATCTTCAAGAAGATCGCCAAGGTCGTTGGCAAGGCCGCGACCCTGGAGGGACAGCTGGTGGATGTGGGCACGGAGCCGGTCAATCTCCAGGCGGAGATGATCCTGCGCGCCTTCCAGCGCATCACGGATGAGGACTGTCGCATGATTGGTCTGAATCCCAAGTTCGCTCGCCCGGAGTGGATGATCTGTACGGTTCTTGCGGTCCCTCCACTCACGGTCCGCCCGTCGGTGGTCATGGACGACAACCAGCGCATGGAGGATGACCTGACGCACGTGCTGATCAATATCCTGCGCGCCAACGACAAGGTCCGGGAGAAGATTGGGAAGGAGGAGTCGGCAGATGTGCTGGACAAGTACACTGCCAAGCTCCAGTATGATGTGGCGACCTATGTGGACAATGACATCAAAGGACTTGAGCCGACGGCTCAGCGCTCGGGACGTCCGCTCCGGACTCTGAAGTCTCGCTTTGGTGCAAAGACTGGCCGTGTCCGTGGTAACCTGATGGGTAAGCGCGTGGACTTCAGCGCCCGTTCGGTTATCACACCGGATGCGAACATCGAACTGGACGAGCTGGGTGTTCCGGAGGAGATTGCCACGAACCTGACCTTTCCGGAGATTGTCAGTCCCTACAATCGCGACCGTCTGCTGAGTTATGTAAAGAACGGCCCCGACAAGCATCCCGGGGCCAAGTCTGTGTATCTGAAGGCCGATGATCGCACGGTGTCTCTGCGCTATGTGAATCCGGAGACCATTGACATCCGTGAGGGCGACGTGGTCCACCGTCACCTGATCAACGGGGACATTGTGCTGTTCAACCGTCAACCGTCTCTTCACAAGGCGTCCATGATGGCTCACCGTGTTGTGGTTCTGCCGTATTCCACGTTCCGTCTGAACGTCTCGGCCACCCGTCCCTACAACGCTGATTTCGATGGTGATGAGATGAACATGCACGTGCCCCAGTCCATCGCCTCTGCGACGGAGCTCCGGTACATTGCGAGTGTGCTGCGTAACATCATCAGTCCTCGTACGAACAGCCCGATCATTCAGCTCTTCCAGGACACCATGACCGGTGCCTACCGCATTACGCAGCCCGGTGTGCGGGTTCCTGAGCCGATTGCCATGAACATCCTGGCCCGTCTGCGCCTGCCCTTCACTCGCAAGGATGCGCCGTGGTCAGGAAGCGAGCTGATCTCTGCGGCATTCCCGATGATGAACTACAAGGGCAAGATCACGCTGAAGAACGGACAGCTTGCGGAGGGCGACGTTCTGCAGAAGGGTGGTGTGAGCGGTCTGCTCCACGTGGTCTATGCGGACTTTGGACCCGAGCGCTGCGGTCAGCTGATCAATGACATCCAGTCGATCGTGACCCAGTACAATCTGTACACCGGTTTCTCGGTGGGCACGTCCGATCTGATTGCGAACCAGACAACGCGTGACTTCGTGGGAGAGCAGCTGAAGACAGGCCGTGACCGTGTGGCGGAGATCCTTGCAGCAGTTCACTCGGGACAGTTCGTGAACACCATGGGTCTCTCGGATGGCGAGCAGCTGGAGGATGACATTTCGTCGGCTCTGAAGGAGGTTGCAGCATCCATTAACACGAAGGTGATTGGCTCGCTGGATAAGGCGAACCGTATCGTACAGATGGTGGACTCAGGATCCAAGGGAGGTGAGCAGAACATCACGCAGATGGTGGCCCTTCTGGGACAGCAGCTCATTGAGGGTAAGCGTGTTCAGTACACGCTTCAGGACCGTACTCTGCCGCACTTTGCCCGGTACGATGACGGCGTGGAGTCGCGTGGATTCGTTCAGCACTCCTTCGTAGATGGTCTGATGCCGGCGGAGTTCTTCTACCACGCTCAGGCAGGACGTGAGGGTCTGATTGATACGGCCGTCAAGACCTCCGATACGGGCTACATTCAGCGTCGCCTGATGAAGTCCATGGAGGATCAACACGTCGAACATGACGGTACGGTTCGCAACGTGACTGGCTCGATCATTCAGTTTGCATACGGCGAGGATGGTGTGGATACGGTGTCGGTGGAGCAGCAGACCTGCGAGCTTGCCCTGATGACGCTGGAGAACATCTACAAGGAGTATGCGCTGACACCGGACATTGTCAACCCCTTCCTGACTGAGTCGGTGGAGGAGTCCCCGGATATGGTGGAGGAGCTTGTGGCGGATCGTGATGTCTTTGTGAAGTCTGTGTTCCGGTTCCGCAAGAACGATACGGTTCTGGCGCCGGTGAATCTGAAGCGTCTGCTGACCAAGTACACCAACACCTTCTCTACTAAGACGGATCTGACGCCCGCTCACGTGGTCTCTGCCTTGAACCGGTTTGTCAAGGAGTTCCCGTACAGCCGGGTGTTCCACGCTCTGCTGCGCTTCTATCTGGCGCCGAAGAAGGCCATCGTGACCCACCGCCTGAGTCTTGCCCTGTTTGACGAGCTGATGCGCGACATCCGGTTCCGCTACATCAAGAGCCAGGTCCACGCAGGTGAGATGGTGGGTGCCCTGGCGGCGCAGTCCATTGGTGAGCCGACGACCCAGCTGACCCTCAACACGTTCCACTCGGCAGGTACGGCAAAGGCCAACGCCACTTCCGGTGTGCCGCGTCTGGAGGAGATTCTGTCAGCGTCGGCGAATCCGAAGCGCCCGGGTAACACGGTCTACCTGAACCCGGAGATTGCCTACGATCAGGATGCGGTCATTTCTAAGATGAAGGAGATCCAGCGCACGACCCTGCGCGACATCACCAAGTCGGTGCGCATCTACTATGATCCGCCCACGACCGGAACGGTGGTGGAGGAGGATGCGGAGGTCTTGGCGCTCTACCAGGAGTTCACGGTCTCGAACGAGGCGTCCTGTGCATCCCCCTGGATCATGCGCCTGGAACTGAATGATCTGGAGATGGCCTCGCGCAACATTCTGGATCTCACGGAGGTTCAGGCTAAGCTGAGGAACTCGCCGCTGAAGATCCTGGAGTGCATGCATTCCATCGGTGACGGCAAGAGCGTCAAGGCTGAGGCGGTCCTGTCCAATGCCGATGCATCCAAACTGATCCTGCGCCTGACGTTTGACGATAACTTGATCAAGACACCCACGCAGCTGCGGTTCCTAGAGGACAAGATTCTGGACACTGTGCTGACGGGCGTGGATGGTGTCGGCGGTGTTCACTTGCGCAAGGTGAAGAACGAGCTGACCTACGACCCTACGGTTGCAGGATACACTCAGAAGGAGCAGTATGTTCTGGATGTGGACGGCACCAACATGTACCAGCTCATGGTGTTTCCGGGTGGCGACGGAACCCGTACGTTCTCGAACGACATTCACGAGATCAACGATGTCTTCGGCATTGAGGCTGCGCGCCTGGCGATCTTTGAGGAGTGCTCTGAGGTCTTCGTGCAGGAGAAGGTGAATTACCACCACTTGTCCGTGCTGGTGGACAGCATGACGTTCAGCGGTCGCATCGTGGCGGTGAACCGGTTTGGCATGAACAAGAATGAGACGGGTGTTCTGGCTCGGTCCTCGTTTGAGGAGACCAGCAAGAACATGTTTAATGCTGCGATGGGTGCTGAGTATGACACCATGCGCGGTGTCTCGGCGAACATCATGTTTGGTCAGAAGCCCCCGTGTGGAACAGGCTTCGTGGATATCCTGGTGGATGAGTCGCGGTTGCCTGACGGACACGATGAGGAGCCCGAGGACAAGACTCTGGAGGAGGTCAATCAGAAGCTGTCTGCCATGCCGAGTGCAGGTCTGCGCCTAGAGGATGTTCTGATGGCCTGGTGAGACCGCCGGCGACGGTGAGGCAGAAAACTTGACGTGCGGCGACGTGTTCGGCGACGGCCTCCATAGTCGGATTCATATGCAGAATCACTCTGGGACTCCGTCAGTTTAGCCCGTTTGCTTTCAGTGGTTTGACCGAGTGCCGAGAGACTACGTGCCGCACTTTCAACAGCAGGCTCGGCCGGGGGTTGGGGTACGATATTCGTGAGGACGGCTGCAGCGTCAACATCATCAAATGCACTCGAATCTATGAATCCGTCTCCCAGTAGAAGTTGGGGCAGATAGTCAAGATCCTCTGGCATTGGAAGAGGAAGCTGATCATACGGAGGCGGGAATGGGGGTTCGACCCTAGCCGCCCCTTCGGGAGGTGGATCAGACGGCGGTGGAGGACCCGGTCGCTTCAACTCGGGTGGCGTCTCGAGTATCTCTATCTTGTTCTGGTATTCGGCAATACTCTTAAGAGTTGCAGTCAAATTCACGATCTCAGATGAGAGTGTCAAATCTATATCATCCTTTTTCTCCGGTTTGTAACCAAGTGTCTTTTGACGACGAAATGGCGACTGTCCTTTCACCGCTCTGCGATGAAGGTCTTGACGGGTGACAATCTCAGCGATCGCAGATGCCAACGACAATATATACGTCTGGGGATTTAACTTGAAGTTAGTTCCCCCGATGAAATTAATAATTGCAGTATACTTTGCCCGGAAGACATCGATGCGATGTTTTTTCCATTGCTCAACAGATCCCTTATCCAAATATTTGAAGTTCACCCAATCCTGAAGCGTATCTCTAAATGAATACGTATCTATGAAAAAGCCCTTCGTATTTCGAACGTGCGCGTTTCTTGGTTCGCATGTGGCATCCGATCGCTTCGAATCGTAGATTTTCTCAAGGAGTCGTCTCACAGCAGCTTCATCAAAGACGGGGAGCCCGTCCTCCGTAGTGACGATGGTCAATTCATCGTCAATCGTTCGCGTCTTGAAATACACATCTGCATTTTTTGTTTGATTGCAGGTCTTGTGCGACCAATCGTATTCAAACTTAAAAAGATCGGATTCGTAGTTTGTCTTGTCATACAGCTGAAGAAAGAGTGCCGCCTGTGCAATGGGAAGAATGTGTTCGCACTCAGGAGACAGACCGTTGTCAGATTTGCATGGGAGGTCTTTGGACTCGGCCCAAATTGGCATTCCGCAGATCCAACAGAGAGTTGTTCCTGGAACAACGGCTCCAATCGTATTGTTACATTGTTCGTCTACGTCAGCAAGTTCAAAGATGTCGCGAACCGTCTCATTTGAGAAGTTTGTCTCCCACAATGCTACATACCGAGGTCCAAAATTGATCAGTGCCAGATCCATCTGTCCGATGGTAAACAACTCACGGATTGCATCTTTGGTAGTTTTCTGATTACGACGCTTGTCCACAAATTTCTTCCAGTTGGTTTGCTGCTTAGCAAACAGATCGTTAAACCGTTTTTCGTTCACCGGCTCGATGTCCCCCTTAGAGTCTGCTGCCCTTTTTGGAGGACCCTCTGCAATGGCCTGATCCCATATCTTCACAATGCTCTCAGAGGCCAGTTTCTGTTGTTCAAGGAGTTTCTCCTCAACAGCCTTTCGGTTTGCCGCAATGCGATCCGATGAGCGTGGGACTACCGCTGCCATTACTTACCTCTACGAAACAAACTAGAACAACTTCATACGCCGACGTCCACCCATCATGGAGGCCGCTGGAGTATTCAGAACCAGTGCATAGAACGGGTAGTAAAATGCCGCGAAGAAGAAGTCAAGAATCGCCCATCCAATCGATCCGTACTTTGCGTAGGACAGACTGGCTGCACCGAGATGCCAAATGAACAGCGGAATGAATCCAATGATGGCCCCAACAATTCCTAGGGCACCCATGGACGACGTCACGGTCTCGGTGGTCTTTGTAGTGTCTGTGGGGACAGTGTTCGCTGGCGGCGGCGGATCCAGAGGACCTGAGGAAGGCATCTTTAGTAAATAATAGGGAAACAAAGTAATGGTCAACTTGACACTTCCTGAACTTGCAGAAATCAAAACACCTTCGCTTCCCGGCGCAAGTTTGGACGCACTGTATTCCCTCCGTGAACGTCTTTGCAATTCATCGGGTCAGGACTACGCACTTCAACCGTTACAGCGTTTGCTTCGGCGAGTTCTGTCTCCCGATTCTCCTACCCGTAACCTGCTGATGGTCCACGGCACAGGTGTTGGCAAGACATGTACAGGTATCCAAATCGCAGAAGAGTACATCTTGCGCCCCGAGTTTCAGGATAAGAAGGTTCTGGTCATTGCATCCCGCGCTGTGCAGGAGAACTTCCGAACGCAGATCTTTGACATGAGCCGAGTCTATCTGGACAAGGCCAGCGACACGCTGAGCTCCAAGCAATGTACGGGGCGTCGTTACCTGGATATGCTGCTCCGTATTGAAGCGGAACCCAAGAACTGGGAAAACAACGAAGTTCGCGCTCGACTGGACAAGACCTCGGGCCGCATCATTAACGAGTTCTACGAATTCCAGGCCTACAACTCCTTCGGTTCCACCATTGAGCGGAAGCTGTCGGGAACGGAGGCAGATATTGATACTGCGTGGATCCATGAGAATTTTGATAACCGCCTCCTGATCATTGACGAGGCTCACAACATCACGACAGAGGAGACCACCGTTGCCACCAATCTTGAACGACTGGTCAAGGTCGCGGATGGTCTGGTTCTGGTTCTGCTGACCGCCACACCCATGTACGATACCTACGAGGAGATTGTGTTCTTCATGAACCTCTTTCTGTGGAATGAGCGCAAGCAGCCGTTCGACACTCGCATCAAGCCATCAGATATTTTCAATGCGGATGCGACCTTGAAGGGAGGTGAATCCGAGACCATGTTCCGGGACTGGTGCCAAAACTACGTGTCCTATGCAAAGGGTGAGAGTCCCTTCACGTTTCCCTTCCGTCTCCCTCCGCCGGCTAGTGCGGATACCGATGAACTGCGTATTGGATTCAATAACAATGAGATCCCTTCGAAGGACCGTATCAAGTATCTGAGTTTAGTCTCGTCACAACCGGCCGGTGAGCAGCTGAAGGTCTTGACATCGGGAGCCAGAGAGGTTGATGATACGAAGCGTGCGGCCATGATGTCGCCCACAGTCTCTGTCTTTCCTGGAAACAAGGCCTTCAAGGATACCTTCGCAGTGTCAAAGGTTCCGAAAGAGGACAAGTACCAATACGAGTACAAGAAGGATGTGCCGCCGTTCTTGAACCCTGAGAATCTGCCAGGATACTCTGCGAAGTTTGTGAGCGTAATCCATTCTATCGAACAATCCAGTGGCGTCTGTATGGTGTACTCCAACTACGTCGATCGCGGAGCCCGTCTTTTTGCAATGGCTCTGGAGGAGCATGGGTTTGCTCCGTTCAAAGGACGGACTCTGATGAAGAAGACCGGCTACAAGGGACCACCGAAGGGCAAGTATATTCTGATCTCATCCGAGGCAACGGACGTAGAGATCTCGGCCATGTTGAGCGCAGTGAAGAATCGCTCAAACGTATCCGGAAAGAACGTCAAGGTTATCATCACCAGCCCTCTTGCTGCAGAAGGAATTGACTTTCGCTTCATCCGTCAGGTTCACATTCTGGATCCCTGGTGGAACATGAGCCGCATTGAGCAGGTGGTGGGTCGTGCTCTCCGTACCTGCAGTCACCAAGATCTCCCGAACAACGAGCAGAACTGTACCGTGTATCTTCACATTGTGCGTCCCGACGGAGAACGCGAGGCCTTTGACGAGTACACCTACCGCGTGCGTGTGGAACCGAAGGGTATGCGTATCGCAAAAGTTCGCAAGGTCTTGGCAGAATCCGCGATGGACTGTCCCATTCAGTTAGCACTGCCTGCTGATTGGAGAGAGCTGGAAGTCCCCCAGATCCGCGATGAAGGTCACGAGGAGGTGAACTATCAACTGAAGACCATGATGGCACCGGCGTTCGACGAGGCACCCGATGTGGAGCAGTGTAAGGTGACGCCATCGGTCCCTGATCCGGATCACGTGCGGCCCTTGTCAACCTACCTGGATTCTCGGGATGAGATCCTGACCAAGATTGGAAAGCTGTTCATTGACAAGTCGATCTGGGATCGTCAGCAGCTCTTTGCGGCCCTGCGTCCCTTCAGTCGGGATGTGGTGGTCTACACTCTTCAGCAGGCCATTTCTACCTCCTTCCGGTTCAAGGATTCTTTTGGACGGGCGAGTCTGCTCGAGTCCAAGGGAGATTTGTATGCCTTGGCGCCGATTGATGTTCCGAACAGCACCATGGTGGAGCGCACGACCAAACCCGTGAAGCCGATTGACGTGGAGATCCCCGAAGCAGCCCCTGAACCCGATGCACCCCCGCCGGAACTGACGGACGATGTGGTCGATGTTCGCCGCACCGCCTTTTCCTGGCCGGGAGATGCCAGGACCCGTTTCTCCGAGGAGCTGCTGAACGGCTACATCTTTGATCACACCTTCACGCCGGCTGAGAAGAAGGTGTATCTTGCTACGAACCCCGACCTACCCTTCATCAATCGCCTCCGGATCCCTGATACCGATCTGATTGCCACGGGTGAGAAGCCCGACACCGACGAAGATGGTCTGGTCAAGTACGCGCAGTGGGTCAAGGATTTGGTGTCTCGCTTCGTGGGAGATAAGAAGAAGCTCTTTGCGTCGATGGAGGCAGATGGAAAGCTGACGTTGGCCCCCTCGGAGATCGTGGATGACGTCCCGGTTCGCACCATCGGTGCCAAGACATTCTCACCGATCATTTGCTCCACGGGTAAGAACAGTGTAGCACGAATGAAGGTGGTTGCAAAGTATGTGGATCGGGAAGGCAAGGGAGTTCCTGCGAACCTGAAGGGAAACCCGTTGTGTATCTACGCCGAGCTCTTGGCTCGCGAGGAGCACAATATGGTCTGGTACACTCCCGAGGAACTGAAGGTCTTGGATTCGCAAAAGGGTGCTGTGATGAAGGGACTCAAGGCGGCTAAGTAAAACGAAAACTCTCCACCCAAACACACAAGAAGGTACAATGGACCCTCTCTATGAACGTCGTGAATTGACTCGGAACGTTCATGTGGATTCCCGCTTCCTCCAACGCAATATCCTTGCAAGTCTGGTCGCCCAGCTCCGTCACAAGTACGAGGGAGTCTGCCTTCCGGAGGGATATGTCCAGCCCCGAAGCATCACGGTCATTGAGCATTCCTTTGGTCGCACCAATATCCTCAAGGGCGGTCTGGACTACTCGGTTCGCTTCCAAGCCGACCTGTGCCTCCCTCATGCCGGGCAGGTGTTCAAGGCTCCCGTGGTTCTGAAGAGCAAGATCGGTCTTCACGCTGAGATCAGTCCCATCAAGATCCTTCTGCCTCGCGACCTTCACATTGGAAACCCGGACTTTGACGGAGCCGAGCTCGGCCACGATATTGAGTTTGATGTCGTGGGTACCCGGTTCCAGCAAGGAGACCAGTCTATCGTGGTCCTCGGGAAGCTGCGCGAAGTCATTCGTCCCGACCAGAAGAAGGAGACAGAGGAGCCTGAGAAGGTGGATGTGATCGCTGCGCCGGTCGGAGAGGGTGACAAGGAGAAGCGTACGGTCACCGTGGCAGTTGAAAAGACCAAACCGGAGGCGCGTAGGAAGAAGATCGGACGAACTGTTGCGGAAGGACAAGATGAACCGAAGCAAGAAAGAAGCGTTGAAGGAAAGACTGGACCGGCTTGATGCGAACGAGCATGCTCAGATCTTTAACGTAATCAAGAAATACACAGAAAGTTTTACCAAGACCCAAAATGGTGTGCTGGTGTCTTCGGATGCCCTTCCAGATGCCTGTCTGCTGGAGATGGATAAGATGGTCACTTTTTATCTTGATCAGCACAAGCAGATGGAGGCCGATGAGGCAGAGCGCAAGACGTACGAGAGACGTTGATTAGCTTAGATGTAACGCACTGTTACAAAATAAATGGATGGATACGTAATCAAAGAGACATCTGTATGGGGAGATAGTTATAAAGCAAGAACTCCAGCAAACATACGTCGTCTTGAGGAGAAGTGTGGTATACGTCATGCACGTCCATTCATAGATCACTCTAAGATTTATGCATTCAAACCCAGAGAGCAGAGAGGACCTGCGAAAGAAAGTCAAACATTCATCGTATCGTATCCGTATACATACGATAAGCCCGAACAAGAGGCTACTTTCATAGAAAGTCTCACTGCGATCGGTCTACGGTTTCACAAGGAGCAGTGTGTATTTAGAGGCCAGGATGCATATAGGATTCTGATAATGGATGAAGATGTAGATTTAGACATGGTTCTACAAATGCTAGAACCTAGAACAGAGTAAAATGGACACTTTTCATTCAAGTCTATAGATAAGGAACCATGGATACCCTTCTTCCTCCGACGGCACTTGCCAGCTTGAAGGACTTTACTGCACTCGTCAAGAAGGACAAGCATGCAGAACTCGAATGCAAGATCCTTCCGAACCAGATTCACACGAAGGACGTTGCAGATCGCATCACCAACGCAATTCAACTCTATTCTCGCGGTCCTCCCATTCACGAGCACCGCGCCACCTTCTCCTACTCCGATGGGCTTCGTGTTGCAGTCCTTGGAGCTGAGAACATCCTCAAAGTCTGCACAACAGGGAGTTTCCGCGGAGTCCCTCTCACCGTAGAGCGAAAGCGCCGCTACTTTGAGGTCGTCACGGCAATCCAGGGTAAGTCGGACACGATCGATATTCCGGAGATGGGCGTCCGCATCACGCTTCGTCACGAGGAGCACCTGCGCAAGGACTTCACGGGTACCCCGATGGATTCGGCGAGTCACATCCGGATTATCCACCGCAAGTCCTGGACTAGCCTGGACGGGATTGTCCGCTACGACTTCTCGCAGAGCAAGTCCAAGAGCAAGACAGCAAAGACGTTTGAGGACATTCTTAAGCAGACGCCGACCTACGAGTTGGAGCTGGAGGTGATCGACCGCACTCGCAGTCAGGAAGACATCGCTGCGTCGGTGGTCCGCCATATTGCTCCGGTGCTGGCGGCCTTTCAGGGATCGCAGTTTGTTCTGTCCTCCTCTGAGATGCAGCGCTACCGCATGGAGTTTGAGACGACGCGGACCCCGTTCCTGAACCCTGTGACCCTGGAGCGTCGCCACCTGTTGGCGGATCGGCCGAATAATATCCTCACGGGATACACGGTTACGAACAAGGCCGATGGTGAGCGCTGCTTCTTGGTGGTGATGCGCGACCGTCGGGTCCTGCGCGTGACTCCGAGTTCCGTGATCACCTGGACCGGGCTGACGGCTACGAAGGATCTCCACGTCGGTGATATTCTGGACGGCGAGTACCTGGTGGACCGCAACCAGTTCTGTATCTTCGACGTCTACTGGTACAAGAACCGTGACGTGCGCCGCCTTCCCCTGTTCGTCTCGGAGGACGACATGACCAAGTCCCGTCTGGGTTGTGCGCGGTCGTTTGTGGGCGACATCCCGACGGACTTCACCTCCATGCCAGGTGGCAAGCCTCTTCGTATCACCACGAAGCTCTTCCTTGCAGGAGACGGTGAGGCGATGCAGACAGCAATCCGCAAGATGCTGGACACGAAGTTTGAGTACCCGACAGATGGTCTGGTGTTTACTCCTCGGGCATCGCCGGTGGCTCCCGTGACGGAGCGTCGTGGCAAGACGTGGATGACGGTCTACAAGTGGAAGCCGGCCTCTCATAACAGCATTGACTTTCTGGTCAAGCTGAAGAATGGCGAGAACTTTGACACGTCCATCGGAAAGCGGGTCGTGAAGGGAACGCTGTATGTTTCCAGAACGCCGGGTGATGTGGTGTATCCCTGCGAGACCATGACGGGAGAGTACGTGATGCCGGTCCTATCTCCAGAGGAGCGGGTCCATGCTGAGACTCGGAACCGTGTGCCGAGCCCGTTCCAGCCGTCGGTTCCTCGGGCGCCGGATGCTCACGTAATCAATGTGCCTCTGAACGACGCGGGTGTCCCTGTGGATTCTATGGGAGATCGCGTGGAGGATAACACGGTGATTGAGTGTTCGTACGATACGGATCTCGGTCGCTGGACCATCATGCGGACCCGCTACGACAAGACCCACCAGTACCGTGTTCTGGGGCAGCCGCAGTTTGGCAACGATATCGCAGTGGCCGATGCGATCTGGACCAATATGCACGTGCCGATCACAGAGGACATGTTGAAGAACCTGGTGGAGGCTCCGCCGGACGCGACCTTTGAGGATGACCTGTACTACCGCGATAATCTGGATGCACGTGACCGGATCCTCCGTGATGTCTACGGATTCCACAACCGCATCAAGGATGATCTGTACCGCTCGTCGATTAAGCAGGGTGATTCCTTGCTCGAGCTTGCCGTGGGTCGTGCGGGTGACCTCCTGAAGTGGAAGAGAACCAAGCCGTCGCTCGTCGTGGGCGTGGACTCGTCGATGTCCTGCATTACCTCACCGCGCCAAGGAGCATGTGTGCGATACCTGAAGGAGAAGGCGGCGAATCCGACGGAGTACATTCCTCCGGTTCTGTTTGTCTGTGGCGACATGACCAAGCCTCTGTTTGAGGGCGATAACAAGTATGCGAACATTGTCTCCGGATCCCAGCCGGCAACCACTCCGTACCTGGAGCACTTTGCAGGACACACGGAGTTTGATGTGGTGTCGTGCCAGATGGCCATTCACTATGCATGCGCGTCCGACGAGGCCTTCGCGACCTTTGCAAATAATCTGGAGACGCACGGCAAGGGCCTGTTCTTCGGAACCTGCCTGGATGGTGCTTCGGTCTACTCCCTGCTGATGGGAAAGAAGAGCCACATGTTCCGCTCGGGGACGCAGGTCTTTGGTGAGTTCGTCAAGGAGTATGATGACGGACAGAGCTGGACGGAGACGTTCGGTCAGGCAGTCTCGGTTCACCTGGAGAGCTTTGAGCAGCCGCAGAAGGAGTACCTGGTTCCCTTTGAGAAGATGACGGAGGTCCTGAAGGAGCACGGTTACGATCTGGTGGGCAGCACGATGTTCGGTGATCACTATGCAGATCAGAATACGGTGTTGCTGTCGCAGGAGCATCAGACCTTCAGCTTCCTTCACCGGAGCTTTGTGTTTGAGCGGTCCAAGGAGCCGAAGAAGAAGGACAAGCAGGAGGCGGTGATCCCGATGGCCACCGAGCCGGAGGTCAAGGATGAGCGCTCGGAACCGGCGAAGGAGGAGACCAAGCCACCGGTCAAGAAGAAGATTGTCAAGAAGGTTGCCGTGGAGCCCGGTCAGGAGCCGATCCTGTTCTTCGGTGCCGATGAGGGCAAGGGTGAGTGGCGCGTGTTCTCCAATATGTACGAGGCGCCGTTTGAGGTGGACTCGATCACCTTCCCCACCGTGGAGCACTACTTCCAGTGGTCCAAGGCCAAGCAGTTCGGTGATGGCGCGGCTGCCGACAAGATCCTCAAGACACCGTCAGCAAAGTCAGTGAAGGCCATTGGCAAGCGTGTCAAGGACTTTGATAAGGATGCGTGGGACAAGACCAAGGATGGGATCATGCGCACTGCGGTCAAGGCTAAGTTTATCCAGCACCCGGACCTGAAGTCTAAGCTGGTAGAGACGGGAACCCGGCCGATCGGTGAGGCATCTGCGCGCGATAAGTACTGGGGAATCGGTACCTCGGCAGATACCTCCAAGGCAAACGATCCCGCAAAGTGGCCGGGTAAGAACGTTCTCGGAAAGATGCTGGCGGATCTGCGTGTAGAGTTTAAGGAGTAGAGTGGATCTAGGAGATAATGAAATACCCAAATGTCTTGTTCTTTCGCAAGGAGTCGTATGCAGCAATCGACGAGGTGCTGAAGGCCAAAGAGTCGTCTCTCGACTGCACACTCAATTTTACATCCGATCCGAAGGATGTCCTCAAACTGTTTGATTCTAACTATCACATTCTTGTGACCTACGGCGAGAGCGAAACAGAGTATTATCCGCTCATGGGAGAGCTAGTGAACCGTATGAGATTGAAGTGGATTCACTTTAGTTCCGTAGAGGACATCGCCGCCTTCAATCGGGGCATCAATTTTTGCTATATCCACAACGCTCTTCTTCCTCGTGAAATGACTCGTCCTATTTTTTCAGCCTTTACCACCTGCTACAATTCGTATCAGAAGTTCCTCCGTCCCTACGAGAGCCTCAAGCTGCAGACAATGAAGGACTGGGAGTGGGTTGTGCTGGATGATTCGCCCGACGAAGCACATTTTGATTTTTTGAAGGGACTGGTCGGTAACGATCCTCGTGTTCGGCTGTATCGCCGCGCAACAAACAGTGGCAATATTGGTAATGTGAAAAATGAAGTGGTCTCTATGTGCCGCGGCAAGTATGTGCTGGAGTTGGATCACGATGATGAGATCTTGCCCGACTGCCTGGGTGATGCAGTGAAGTCCTTTGAGACAGATCCGGAGGTTGGGTTTGTCTACATGGACACTGCGCACTTGTACGAGAACCGGGAGCGCCACTCCTTCGGTGATCATTTTGGTCTGGGATACTGCGGGTACTACCGTCAGAAGTACAAGGATGTCTGGGTGAATGTCATCTCCTCTGCAAACATTAACAATATGTCCATGGGCCACATCGTGGGTGTTCCCAATCATCCTCGTATCTGGAAGCGATCGGTCTTGAACGACCTGGGCAACTATTCAGAGTACCTCCCGATCTGCGACGACCAGGAGATTCTGATGCGCACATGTGTCCGGACCAAGATGGCGCGCGTTCACAAGTTTGCGTACATCCAATATATGAACGATGGCTGGAATAACTTTTCACTGATTCGCAACTCGGAGATCAATCGTCTCGGTCCTCAATTCATTGTGCCTCAGGGATACGCAGAGTACAAAATTGACGACCACATGAAACAGGTGGGTGCATTTGAGCAGCCTGGTCCGAGCTCAGGGGAGAGGATCTGGAAGAGACCAAACTTCGAGTACAAGTATTGCAACAGTCTCTTAAACTTTGACTTCGACAAGCAGTACTGTATCCTGGGTAAGTCAGCGCTCCTTGATACCATAGATCGCCTTCGGGAGCTCTATGGTAACAGTAGGAACGACTTCTTTGTTCTGGATAACAGCGTCTCAAAGGACGAGCTCTGTGACGTGCTTGACGCACTTGATCTGAGCCGGATGAAGTGCTACTCAATGGACGACTGTACCTGGGAGGAGTTATGCAAGTACTTCCACTTCGTCTGTCGTAGCACCAAGGACTACGAGTTCATTGGGTCTGCCGATAGAATTCCTCGTACGACAGTGTCGGAGCCTGCTGCACCGGGGCCTGTCCAGGAAGGTACCGTTGGTGGAGCTTCTGACCGATCACCTGTGTCGCTTGTTCCGGTGTGATCTCACCCTTCTCGATCTTCCTCTTCAGAGCAAGCATCTCAAAAAAGGTCGCATCCACACGGTCCTCGGCATGCATTTGAAAAAGGGACGGATAGTTGAAGTAGAGGGTCTCATTCTCCTGCTGGAGCTTCTCCTCGTACTGCTGCTTGTTCGCCTTAAGACGAGCCCACTTCTGCTTGGATGCATCCATGTTGCGAACGAGGGCCTGAACCTGTGTTGCAGTCAGATCATCGTCTTTGATACCGCGAACTCCAGCTGCCACCTCAGACGGACTCAGTTCGCGAAGCGCCATTTCCGTTTACTAGGAGTAATGGCTTTAACTGGGTCATAAGAGACGCACACTCGTCATGCGTGGTCATTCCAGTCAGAATGATCTGACCTGTGCGAAAGACCTTGGCGATCCACTTCGTCTTTGGAAAGTAGATCTTGACTGCGGGATATACCGCTGGCTCATAGACCGTTGTCACCTCCTTCTCCCGCAGAGACGCATACAATGCATCGCGAGAGATATTTGTAGATCCCGTCAGTTTGGTCTTGTAGTTCATGAGCACCACGCGGCGAATGTCCGTCCACTCGCCGGACCTCGCAGCGGAACAGTGTGCTTCAATGTGATCCTTCAACAATCCCGTGACATGCCGATCATACTTCTCATCCAGAACGCCCGTGATGTGAAACACGCCGTTCTGGAAGATTTTGACAGTAATCTCCTTGCGAAGGAGAGTCCCGTCTCCGGCCGACATGACGACCAGGGTAATTGAGTTGTGGCCAAACCCCGTCGTACGCTTCGGAGCTGTAGTCTTTGCCCGTCTCTTGATCAGATCTCGCTTGGAGGACCCCCGCTTGACAACCCCCTGCTTTTCGACCTTGATAATATCAGCTGTTAGGGGAAGCTCGTGAGCAAGGACGTTCGTATCAAGCTTGACGCCCATCGTGTAGAGTACGACCATTGTTGTGAGTGTCGGGTGATCCATGGTTAGGTGGCTCTGTGTAGACCCAATCGGTTTCGTTTTTCCAGGCATGAGAGAAGGACTGTGGAAATCGCGTGACCACGATGCAATGAAATGTGCGTAAAGCTTTTCGCAAAATGACCTCTTCGTAGGGAGTGAGCATCCACCCCTCTAAATATCCAAACCAAATCGTTCCGGAGGTCTGGTGTTCCGAGATCGACTTAATGGTATCTACAAAGGACTCTTCCAAAGAAAGTCGAGACATGTCATAGCACTCGACTGGCTTGGGAATTCTATAGGTATAGATGGTCAACATTACTAGATTTCTAGGGAGATGTTTAAGCGTTACGATCCGCCGTATGCGGCCACTGAATCGTGCTCTTGAGTCCAAGCGCCTGCGCCGCCGTCAGCCTGCAGTTACACTCGCCAGCCTTTTGGGTCTTCTTGCAGGTCGGACAGCAGTTATTCACATACCCGTTTCCATACATCTGGCGTGCAACATAGATCTTGGACATCTCTGCGTCGGCCGCCAGCTTGTCGTTGATCTCAGGGAGCTGGGCGGATGATAAGCACGGCATGGTATTCGTGATCAGCGAGGCCTTGGCGTTTCTGGGGAGCGCGCCCTGGGCGACGGCCTGGCCGGCCGTGAACTCATTGTAGACCGACGTATCTTGCACTGTGTGACCACCACCGTGGTTGAACCCTGATGGCGAACGGGTGGACGGTGCATTCAGAACCAGGACACAGGACGTGTTGGCCACACGCGTCTCCAGATTGCCCGACGCCGCCAGGCGCCTGACAATCTCTGTTTGGTGACCCGCATCACGGCGGGGGCGCGTATCGGTAATGGTCACCATGCGCTGCTTGTAACGACCAAGGTATTCACTGTACGACGACATTGCTTATCTTCTAGGTAAAAAAGATTTAAGACTACGTTCTGCGGCGATTCTATTAAACACCGGGATGCGTGAAGAAGTGACGCCGGCAGCATTCACGAGTTAATCCCAGCTCATTCATGGCACGGCCCTCTGCCGTGATTTCGGTTGTCTTGGTGAGATACACTAACTCATCTTTCTCAGGGCGACCATCTTGCTTGCGGTTCTTCTTGACGAGGTCGAGGAAGGTCGTCCACTTGCCGGCGATGGGAAGGTTGCATGTGTAACAGCGGACGGGAATTGGGAAATCCATGATGACTCTTCTTGTCTTGACACCTGGAGTTCCGTTTTTCTTGTCTGCCCGAAGAACAATGAAGAAGTCCTACGTCTTAGTTGCTGTTGTTCTGGCCGTCATTGCGGCCTTTGCATTCCTCGTCATGCGTCCTGATCGTCTCCATCAGAAGATCGCGTCCGACATTCAAAAAGTGAATGCCCGGTTCACGCCGATGGAGTCCATCGATTTGTCCATGGCGATGAAGCTGACCACCCACGAGGCACCCCAGATGCTCAACCCTCCTGCTGAGGTCCCGCAGCTGCTTGTCTATCCGCCGAGCTCGGAGGACCTGATGAAACTTTCAGGCGAGTAAGTAATGAGTACATTCAAAAAGTGGCTACTTCTTGTGATTGTAGGCATTGCGTTGCTTCACACCGTGGGCGGAGGATTCTCGGATATGTTTGGACTCTCCTTCTTTAGTGCCGCGCACGGCTGGAATGAGGGACTGATCTACATGCTCTTGGCGTTGGTGGTTGCTATCGCCGTCAAGTAATTACCACATAATCTCCATCTCCTGCGTACTCCAGAACTCAGACGTATTGTTCGCGAGTTGGCGACGAATGATATACGGCAACTTCCTCTCGGCAATTTCCTGCTTGGCAACGGTCCACACAAACATGGGGTCCGATGTCTTGAGTCCCTTGAGGTCGATGAGCGGCTTAGCACCCTCTGCGAGCTGCTGCGCGCGTACGGCAACTAACGTGGTGTATTCATACTTGGTGAAGTAGGGTTGCGTAATCCGAGGCTGCTTCACCATATCGGCGACCTCCTTACGAAAGACAGGCTTAACTTCGGGGTGGAGATCCATGCTTACCCTTTGGATTGAAGTTCTTTTGTCCGTTTTAGACAAATGCCGGTCCTCAAATCATCTGCGTCTGATTACACTGCGTTCGTTCGTTCAAATGCCGCTCTTCCAGTTAGAGGGGCGATTGTGAAATCCACCGTGACAACTGTTAATTTATCGGTTGCATCGCTCATTTCTAAGGCTTCTAGTGTTTCTAAGGCTGTTTCGCCCAGTTCATCTATTCTGGCCGAATCTATCAAAAAGAGCAGTAATAGGGGAAATGGTAATTAAAAAGTGTCTGGAATAGATAATGCCTACTCTCTCGGCGTCTGACTACACAACGTTCATCAAGGCCCAGGCGCAGTCGCTTGCCTACAGGAACGGCAAGATCCCTACCACGATCCAGACTAGCGCGCAACCTTACCCGACCCAGTCGGTACTGAACGCCCAGCTCCTGGGCAGCCAGGCGGCGGCTATAATCACACCCGGTAACTCCACTCTGCGCGTGGTGAACGGCCAGATCGCTCGTGTTCGCCCCTACAATGGAAAGGGACCTGTGAACCAACCAAAAAGTTTGTCTACGGTGGCCCAGTCTGGAACGCTCAGCTCGGCTAAGTTCCAGCAGACAGGTGGGCTGCCGCTCACGGCTCCCAAGGGGACCAACACCTACGCCCCGGTTCCTCAGATTGCCCGCGTAGACACCAAGGCCACGGGTGCCTACAAGTCCGTTCGCCAGCCGGTCTAAGGACCACGTCCCCAAGGGGCCTACGGGCCTCTGGCGGCCTGCTTCCAGGTCGAACCGCAGCCCGTTGCTGCACACTGGTACATCCACACAACATTTTTGGCGTCCAACTTGATGCCAACAATGTTAGACTCCTTCCCCTTGGTGGGGCACACAGGGTTCGGGCACTTCATATTTGTAAAGCGGGGCAGCGTGGGGTCGTGCTTGAGGTAGGGGTTGATGGAGTACTGAATGGACGTATCCTGCAGGAGGTCATGTTCGTAGACGATCGGGTTCTCCTTAGTGATGGGCTCCTCGTACTCACACTGGCGGCACTTGAGGAATGCAGATCCGGAACGCTCTTCGATGTTGTACATCATATTGTCGCACTTGGTACAGAACTTCATTGTGTAGATAGGTCTCCCTTAGCATAAGGTAGGTCCATTTTTTCCACGTTTAAAACGGATAGTTGGCCACAAAGTAATCGGCCCTACTTATCACAGGATGCTCAAGTCAAAGCTCAAGGACTTTCTTGATGGCACCGGCAAGGAGACCGACAATGATAAGAAGAGGATTGGTCGATGCTCCAAGGGAGAAACAACTACACACAACGGGATGTCTGGGGGTGCGTGGTGCATTCCGGACGATGACATTCCAGAGTTCTACAAGCTGTACTGCGACTATCTCCGAGACAATGGCCCGCTCCACATGACGGAGAAGAGCACACGTATTGGTGCGATGCGAATTGACTTGGACTTTATCTATTCAGGCGCAAAGGAGAACCACCTTCACACGCAGGAGCAGGTGGTTGAGTTCACGAAGGCGTACATGGACGAGGTCAAGAAGTTCATTGTGGTTCCCGATGCGGTTGAGATCTTTGTGTCGGAGAAGCCGGAGCCGACGTATTACAAGGACAAGGATCGGTCCAAGTCCGGTCTTCACCTTGTGATCCCTGCGATCAAAACCAACCGGTTTGTCGAGGAGTCGATTCGCATGAACTTGCTGAATCGCATGCCGGAGTTCTTCCCGGATCTTCCTCTTGCAGATGAGTGGCGCAAGGTCTACGATCCATCGCCGCTGACTCACACGAACAACTGGACTCTGCTGGGTTCGAAGAAGAAGGAGGGAACGCCCTACCAGATCAAGTACATTCTGGATTGGGATCTGCTGTCTGGAGAGATGAGCATTGATAATGATGTTCCGCTGATGACGACTCCCGAGCTTCTGAAGAAGATGACAGTTCGGTCTCCGCCGTCGGAGGAGTCTCCTATGACGCCTTACGCTACGGACCTGCTGAAGAACCGCATGCAGAATGCCGAGGAGGTGAAGATCTCTGGGGGCAATGCGATTCAGCCTACCCGTGGTCGTCAGGCTACTCGTAACGACATGAGCTCGCGCGGTTCGTCTCCGGATAATACGGCATATCGCCAGTCGCTGACTCCAGATGTATTGAAGTATCTGACGGATCACGTCTTCAATCTTGCGTCAACTCGCTACACGGACTACAAGGATTGGATTGATGTTGGCATTTGTCTCAAGAACATCCACCCGGACCTTGATGCAGTCTTTCTGGAGTTTAGCAAGCAGGATCCTCGCGCAAATGACCGCGAGATTACGTCGAAGTGGTATTCGTTCGGATGGCGTTCGGATGGCGCACGTCTGGAACTTCGCAACCTGCTGAAGTGGTCGAAGCTCGACAACTTCACTGGATATGAGGCGATTGAGAAGACAAATATTGGGCGGCTTGTGAAGGAGGCAGCCGAGGCAGGTACGGAGCATGACGTCGCGCAGGTCGTGTACGCAATGTTCCGTGATAACTTCAAGTGCGCCAAGTATGGAAACAACACCTGGTATCGGTTTGATGGAAACAAGTGGTGTGAGACCGATCACGGTGTGGCCTTGCTGAAGCTGTTGTCAGAGGATGTCCGCAAGCAGTTTCGCGAGGGTGAGAAGGCGATGATTATTGCCATGGAGAATGCGGGCGCCTGTATTTGCGAGGGCAAGGAGGTGAACCCGAACTGTGACTCCTGTAAGCACGAGAAGGAGAAGATGAAGTATGTGGGAATGCAGACCAAACTGAAGACGGTCAAGTTCACAGAGAATGTGATGAAGATGAGCCGTCTGCTCTTCCTGGATGAGGAGTTTGGCAAGAAGCTAGACGAGAACAAGAACCTGATCGCCTTTGCGAACGGTGTCTTCGATGCAACGACGATGGAGTTCCGTCAGGGTCGCCCGGATGACTGCATCAGTTTCTCGACGAAGATCAACTACGATCCTGATCGCGAGTATTCGACCTACGAGTGTTGGTCGGAGATTGACAAGTTCCTGCGCGATGTTCAGCCGGATTCCGAAGTACGAAACTACCTCGTCCGGCGGTTGGCAACCTGCTTGCGCGGTGGCAACGATGCACAGAAGTTCCACATTCTCACGGGTGATGGTTCGAACGGCAAGTCCATGTTGACGAACCTGATGAGTCTTGCATTTGGCGACTATGCAGGTAAGGTTCCGATTTCCTTGCTGACGCAGGGCCGTGCCAAGTCAGCCGCAGCTGCGCCTGAGGTCCTCCACATGAAGGGTCGCCGCTTTGTGACCACGCAGGAGCCCGATGAGGCCGTGCCCCTGAACACGGGTCTGATGAAGGAGTTTGCTTCGTGCGAAAAGATGGCGTACCGTGGTCTCTACAAGGACATCACAGAGTTTGAGATGCAGGCGCAGATGTTCTTGAGTTGTAACGAGATGCCGAAGGTGGGTGCGACAGACGGTGGTACCTGGCGTCGTCTCTGCGTGGTGCACTGGCCGTCCAAGTTCGTTGCGAATCCGACGGAGGCACACCACAAGCCCCTTGACGAGTCGATCCAGCAGAAGGTGATGAGCGAGGAGTGGGCGACGTGCTTTCTGTCGTACTTGGTTGCGCTGTATCGCGAGGGCAATGGGTGGCGTAAGCTCCCTGCACCGACCAAGATTATGGCGTACACAAATGATTATCAGGAGGACTCGGACGCGATCGCCCGTTTCATCCGTGAGTATGTCACGCGTCTCCCGGAAGGAGAGGTTGGTGAGAATGTGACTACGGGTCAGATTTATGGTGAGTTTCAGCAGTGGAAACGCACGAATGAGGTTACGAAGGGATCAACTGGTGAGTTGAAGAAGAGGCTGGAGGTTACCTACGGGTCGCACCCTAGGAGCGGTTGGACTTCCTTCCGCTTCGGCCCCGCCTAGAGCCCTTGCGACCACGACGCGTGCGACGGCGACGGCGTCCAGCATTGTAGGGACCTGTTGCAGTTGTGCTTGCCGGGTAAGAACCGAGAGGTGCAGGCGCACTTGTAGTCGTGCGAGTCTCATCAAGAGGCGACGATGAGAACCAAGTTGTGGGATTGTACCAGACCATTTATCTTGATCTCCTATTTTTTACTGCTTACGCACTGCGGCTGGCTCCGATGCGCGACAGAACGTACGTGCGGAGGAGTCCGATCGTGAAGACCACCAGCACGAACGAGACGACCAGGTTCACGAAGGCGACCAGCACCTCACCCAGCTTGAGCGTGACGCCACCGACCGTCACCGTGAAGGCACCAACACCCTTGCCAGCAGCCGTCGCGGGGGCGAGGAGCGGCGTCAGGATATCCTCCGACAGGGACTTGAAAAACTCTCCAACGACGCCTCCGAGGTAAAACGACGCAGTGAGGATGATGATATCCCGGGTGTCAAGCATTTTTATTAAGATAGGTATACTTTATTTCGTCAATACAATGGACACTCGCTTCTGGGGGCCGAGTGCATGGCAACTGTTTCATTTAGTTGCCTTCAAGTCGAAACATCCCGATGACGTCCTGAATCAGATGAAAGATGTCTTGCCATGTAAGTTCTGTCGTGCGTCTACTACGGAGTATGTGCAGAAACACCCCCTGCGAGGCGACCCTGGGCGATGGATGTACGAAATCCATAACATGGTCAACCACAAACTGCGATCCCAGTGCAAGGACGACCCCGCGGTGATCAACCCTGGACCCGATCCGGACTTTGAGAAGGTCAAGGCTCATTACATGTCCTTGAAGCCCACCGCGGTTCCTGGCGGCGACTTTTTGGCCTCCATCTCAGCGAACTATCCTGACAACCCCGAACCTGAACAGATGGCCACGCAGCGGACGTTTCTCCACGCGCTCCATCATGCGTACCCCTTCCCTGAGCTCCAGACTGTCTATGCCGAGTACATCACCGAGCACGAACCTGAGCTGGCCTCTCGCAAGGCGTACATGAAGTGGATGTATGGTCTGCTGAGTGCCTTATCAAAAAAGGTTGGAACACCCATGCCAACCTTCAAGGGGTTTGCTCACCAACTTGCGTATTTCAAGAGCGGCTGCTCTAAAAAGACGTATCATGGAAAAACATGTCGCAAAACAGCGGGTGGTCGCACGAAGGACCGCGATCATCGGCGCACGTTTCGGATTTCTCATCGGCGTCTTCTTTAATATTGTAGATACACAATGGCGAACGTTGTCAGCACAGTGGTTAGTATCAATGTCACCAGGCATATTATGGGTTGTAATATTCTGATGGTAGATAACGACGGAAGTGTCTATATCAGCTACCCAGATTACACGATTCAACGAGTGTCTCCAACTGGAACCGTAACTCACTATGCCGGTCTTGCTGGTATGCCGAACGGATTCGGTGGCATGGGTCCAAATTATGCAGACGGAACCCTTGCAACTGCAAGATTCTATAATCCACAAAGGATGACAAAGGGCCCCGATGGAACCATCTATGTTGGCGAGATGTATCACATACGAGCAATTCGGGGTCAGAATGTGACAACTCTTGCTGGACGTGGCGAAGATTCTGATCTTATTATTCCGGGTGAGGTTAGGGGGTACGAAGGACACGATCATATAATTGACGGACCTGGTCCCGCAGCATACATATCAATGGTAGAGGATATTTGGTTTGATTCTACTGGAAAGCTCATGTTTTGGGATGAAGATATATTCCGCAGCGTCGCATTAGATGGAACGGTTACCACTGTTGCGTATAGCGGTATTGAAGCGGATCATGCGTTTGAAAAACACGCCACGGGTCAAGTCGTAGACGCAGATGGAAATGCGTATTATCCGAGTATCTATTTTGATGCAATCGATGGAGCAGCCATGATTAAACGACTTCCCGATGGATCAAAGCAAGCGTTCGGACAACTCGTCGCCGCGCACATAGAAAACTCGCAAGATGGACCATTGGCAACTGCTAGGTTCGATCGGGTTACTTCGGTTGGTTATAGTCAAAAATACGAGTGCCTTTACACGATGGAAAGAGATGGAAAACCCTTTGACCGTTGTAGCCTCCGAAAGATTACCTTGGGTAAGCCGATGACTATGCAGTTGATGGGAGAGCAGATCGCCCGGCAGACCCCTATCGAGCCTGAAATTATGGCAAACATTTCGAGATTCACGGGAGCTCTTGATCCCCAACGAGTGTATAAGGATTCAGTAAAAAATAGAGGTGTTGCACTTCCCAGAGGTGGTCGCAGAACTCGTCGTAGGAAGGTGAATCGTAAGAAGAAGATGACTCGTAAGCAGCGGTCTACTTCGTCTTAGGTTTAGTCTTGATTTGTAGGCGCGTATGTTTTGCAGAATAGACATCTGCCTTCTTCTCCTTGGCAGTCTTCTTGGTCTCGCGACGTGTCTTAGGCGGATCCTCCATACAGTCTATTGTTTAGCTGGCGGGTTTCCGTTTTTAACCACGACGGCTTCCCTTACGGCTCTTGCGACCGCGACGGCTACGGCGACGACCACCGACCGGAGCAGAGCCGGAGAGGAGGCTGCCGTCCAGGGTCGACGAGCTGCTGCCCTCCGTGGCACCCTGGACATCGCTGCCACCGTACATCGAGCTGCCGCCCTTCTTGTAGGTCTTCGCCGCCAGCTTGAGGACCTGACCGAACTTCATGCCCTTGTGGGACTTCATCGTCTTCTTAACGTGGGAGAGCCAGGCAGTCATTTTGTTTAGTGGTGAAGAAGTTATTGTAATCCTGCTGGTTTTTCAACAAATCCGGGGGCGACACTTGAACTAGTAAAGAGGAGCCACTGGCATCCATACGCAGAGGCAATGTTAGGATCCAGAGATTGTTTGCCAAAGGTGGGGTCGGGGACGACGAGGGAGATCGCGTTCCGATTGTAGCGGACGAGCTCGGGCTGATCCCGAGGATGCATTGCCTGTCCATACAGGAGGCGGCGCAGCTTAGAGTCCGACCACGACAGATTCACAAGAGCCCCTAGTTCACTTCCCTGCACATTATCCGATACGATGATCAGCTTGTGTTTCAGTTCATCAAGCGGGGTCGAGACATCAGCGCGACGGGTTAAATGATGACGGACGGTTGTCTTCAGGCAGTCTGCCGCCATATTGAGCGTGACATTGTTGGTCGTATGCGGCACGATGGAGAGAATGAACGGATCAGAGCTTGATGCCCAGGCCTGGATCAGATCCACGCAGACGGAATCAAACGTCCAATACTCGGTGGTGTAATCAAATCCAGGATTCAAGGGGGCCTTTGCGACAGTGGGCTTCCCATTTTCATCTGCGTACAGATGGACTTCGAGGAGACGACGACCCGACGCAATGACTGTCTTTGCATCCTCAAATACACCACCCGTTACGTAATAATCACACAGTCGCTTACGAGAACGGTCTTCTGCGTCAATACCCTCATGCCACATACTGTACCCTGCAATCGCAACCAGTGCAGCTCCAATAGCAAGCTCCATTACTATTCCTCAGTTGTATTTTTGGGGGACGTGAACAAGATCTGGCGAAATCCATTCATAACCTCGTCGGGAATTCTTGCTTGCATAGGAATCTCGGTTAAGCAGGCGTAGTGGAAATACAGGCAGTACATTCCGCACTCCGAGTCCTTGAACTGGTGCCGCGTGGCATTGAAGGTCATCTTCATAGGCTGCGAATGAACTCCCGTCTCGTCCCATTGGGCCTTCCAGCGCTTCATGAGTGTCTTAATCTCCTTTTCAGGGGCATGGGCATACGAATCAAAGTACGTGATGCGCGGGTACTCTAGATCCTTGCGAACATCACAGAACAGGGCGATCCAGTGTTCGCCAGGTCCATCGTGGGGATCGGTGTTAAAAACAATACCGATCTGTTCGTGACCCCTTTTCACCAGAGCAGGTAGCTTCATCTTACAAAGAGAACTGACAAGACACTGCTGGGTCTCACTCTGCAAATCAAAGTCAATCGGGATACACCCCACGAAGAAGTACTTGGCAAAGAGCTTGGTGTAGTTCTTCTCTACATGATCAATGTCATCCGACGACAGCCATTCATTGCGCTTGACTGCCCACTCTTTCGGAGCCTTGGGTTTCTGCAGTAGGGATGACACGATACATTCAGCCGATCCCGTCGAACACTTATCCGACAGACGGTGCTGAATATTAGCCCACATTTCTTCATCGGTTCCCTCGGGCACGGGATCTTCTTTTGGGTGTTCTTGATTGTAAACCTTGCGAAGACGCTGAACTTCTTCCGAGTCAAGCCAGGACATCCTTGTTATAAAACGGATACTCTAAAATCAGTTAAGAAGCAAACCATCATGGAGCAGCTCAAACCCATCCTTTCTGCCTACGCAACCGTTCAGCGTCAGATCAACGACATCAATGCCGAGGTGAATACGCTTCGAGATGAGCGGCGTACAATCGAGCTGGATCTCGCAGCACTGTATGCGACGTCTCGAGAGGAACTCCCCGACAAGATTAATCTTGCAACTTCGGGGATGACCTTTGCAGTGAAACGTCCAAATCAATGGAAGAAGGGATGGTCCCTGTCCAAGAAGGAGCTGAAGGGATACCTGGAGGAGATGATGCCCAGCCAGGCAGAAGCGGTCATGACAGAGATTGTCAGACGGCAGGAAGAGAAGATGGTGGAGACTGATTACGGATTTGAGCTGAAGGTGCTGAAGCGTGATTGAGAGTTTCCTCTATTTCTCGGAGTGTTTGCTGAAATTCGGCTAGATGACGTTTCGCTTGGTCCAGGTTTTCGTGAGGGAGAAACCCACCCCGGATACGAGTCAAATTACACACAAGCGACCCGTTGGTGCTGAGGAGACGAGTAGCCAGGGTGAACAGAGGCTTCACCATCAACGTGATATGACTTTTTACAACACATTATTTTTAAACGGGTTTAGACACCACGCATGATACACATCATGCACGATACGGCGAGTTTGTCAGGAAAGGCGGTCGCAGACATATTTGCAAAGCCAGGAATGACTGTAGTGGATGTGGGTGGACTCAATATAAATGGTAGTCTCCGCCCCTTTTTTGAACAAAAGCCTGGCGTTACCTATATCTGTGTCGACATGGAAGCACATCCCAGCGTGGATATTGTTGTGAAGCCGGGAGACCCACTTCCCTTTGCCACTGGATCGGTTGACTTGATTGTTTCGTCGTCTTGCTTTGAGCACGATCCTATGTTCTGGATGACGTTCAAAGAGTTGACCCGCATTGTGAAACTCGGTGGATTTATATACATCAGCGCTCCTTCGAATGGAATGTACCATTGTCACCCCGGCGATAACTGGAGATTCTATTCGGATGCCGGGCAGTCCCTCGCAGTCTGGTCGGGATACTCACTCGGAAACGAAGCGATATTTCCTGTCAGAGTGAGTGAAGTATTTCATATCTTACCGATTGGAGATCAGTGGACAGATTTTGTCTGTGTATGGGAACGAGTGAATGAAAAAGAAACGGAGATTGTTACTCCGATCGAAACTGCTAACCGAGAGGGTCCACTAAAGAAGAAGGTGCGTGAGATGGGGTGCAGAGTGAAAAACAAGTTCTAAATCCCATCGTCCACTCGCTCATTGAAGTAGGCGGACAGCTTCTCAGACAGCCCCTTGACACTGAACTCCCACACGCCATTCCAGTTCGGGCGCATGATTTTGCGAATATCGGGAATGCCATCCAAGACCGCGTGACGATCCACGTACTTGCGATTGATGTGGGTTCCGTGCCACAAGTGGAAGATGGGTCCCGACGTGCAGGTGATACGAGGTTTGGGCAGTTTGTCAAACACTTCGTATGCAGGAGCCAAGGCAGGCTTGAGGTAGGTCGACGGGAACTTGACGCCCAACCACGCAGCGGCCGACAGAGTGTCTCCACTTCCTGTGACACCGTATTCAAAGAACCCCACCTTGCGGAACCAACTGCGTCTGAACCCCCAGGCAAATCCAGGATGGAGCTTGTGGTCAAAGGTCTTCTTTTTGTCCATGTAGATGACGGACTCGCGGATCTGGGTGGCCTTGGTGTACGTGATGTCCAGCCAGACCGCCGTGGTAAAGGGTTGGACCACATCGTGATCTGACAGGGCAGAGGAGACCTCCGAGTACCAGTCCGGATTGCCAAAGATCAGATCGGCATCCAGAAACAGGACCTTGGAATAATACCAGGGAATCTTAGCTTCCAGCAAGGTGCAGAGATTCTCCTTGTGGAACATCACCGACTTGGCGTAGACGTGGAAGGCATCCGCAATCTCCGGTTCCTGCCGGTTGTAGACCAGCTCAAGTGTATAGTAGGGGATCTTTGCATGTTTGAGCTTCTCAATCGTGTAGAGATAGTTCATCAACATACGCTTGGACTTGGCGGGGTTGAAGAAGACAAGTCCGACTGCCATATCCTTGATGATCGGGGATCGGTAGCGCACATCCTTGATCTCAATCACGTTGCCCGGGTCGTGTTTGGGCAAGGTATCCGGGACCTCGGTGTAGGCCATCGACTGAGCCGCTCCCATTGTGTAGAAAACGGATAAAAGACTTGGCATGAAGAGACAAGTCACAATGAGCGATACATACTCTCCCTATAATCCGCGGAACCGATTCTTCACTGTGAAGGATATTCACCGACTTCTCCATCGTCATGGTCTCCCTCATTACCGTGTGGCAAATCCCAAGATTTTCCAGACGGCCATGGTGCACACGACCTACGTCAAAAGAACCGACTACACCACTCCCGATGGGCGACCCGCTTCGTTGTCTCCCTGTCCTGCTGGGGTGATGCCCTTGCAGGATGAATCCTACGAGTGCCTAGAGTTTGAGGGAGACTCGGTGTTGGGTGTCTGCGTGGCAACCTATCTGCGACGCAAGTACCCTGACAAGAAGCAGGGGTTCCTGACGGATGCTCGCAAGGAGCTGGTGAATAACGAGCGGATTGGAGCATTGTGCCAACAAGTAGGACTGGATACCTACTATGTGATCTCTCGTCACAATGAAGAGTCGGTGGCTATCAATGGCAGGAAGAATATCCAGAAGCTCGGTGATATCTTCGAGGCCTTCATCGGTGCCTTGTGGACAGATTGTGGTAACCGATTTAACATTGTGTATTCCTTCGTGACGACTGTCCTGGAAGCCTATCTTGACATTCAGGACGTGGTAACGACGGTGACAAACTATAAGGATATCTTTCAAAAGTACTGTCAGCGGGAGTTCGGGTGCACGCCGACCTATAGCATGTTGAGTCCCATGACGGACTCCAAGGATATCCGCGTGCTGGTGATGGACGGCCCGACCATTCATGGACGGGGTCAGGGGTCCACCCGCAAGAAGGCTGAGCAAATGGCTGCCAAGGAGGCACTTGAGAAGTTCAACGTCAACCCCGTAATGCCCGCTGCGTAACCACTCGCCCCTTCCGTCCACAGCTGAATCGTTTGAGAGTACGACCATTCGTCTGCAGAACAGACTTCACGCAAATCGCAATCGGTCCTTTTTGAGTCTTGACCTTCTTGGCCACCTTTTTGATACACTTGCAGAACCGCTGTGTTTGGTTCAGTCGCCGAGCCATTGTGTCAAAGGCAGAAGAATATATCCTCGCAAAGAATAAACTAAATGGGCGGCGGTCTTCTTCAGCTCGTTGCGTATGGTGCTCAAGATGCATACATCAGTGGAAATCCCCACATTACCTTCTGGAAGGTACTCTACAAGCGTCATACGAACTTCGCCATGGAGGCATTCCGCGTGAACTTCACTGGCAAGCCCCAGTATGGCCAGCGCGTCGTCGCCGTGATCAACCGCAACGCCGATCTGATGTACAAGACCTACCTCGAGGTGACGCTTCCGGACACAACTGCAGCCACGGGTGGACTCGCCACGGACGTTCTCTGGACTGGCGATGCCCAGCGTCGCCTGGGGTATGCGCTTCTCAAGAAGCTTGAGGTGGAGATCGGCGGACAGATCATCGACACCCACTATGGAGAGTGGCTGTACCTGTGGGAGAATCTGACCTCGTCGTATGACAACTCCTGCAAGCTCGATGCGATGGTGGGAGGCACGCTTGGAGGTACATCGACCACTCTGACATCGTGCGGAGGTCGTCCGGGCGTTCTGTATATTCCCCTGCAGTTCTGGTTCTGCCGCAACCCGGGTCTGGCTCTTCCTCTGATTGCCCTCCAGTACCACGAGGTTCGCCTGAACATCACGCTGGCCGCTTCGACCGACCTGGTTAGCAAGGGCGCGTATTCGTCTGTGTCGGCGGCTGCGGCGGCCCTTCCCCAGCTCAAGGACATGGCGCTCTATATCGACTACATCTACCTGGATGTGGATGAGCGTCGCCGGTTTGCCCAGCAGTCGCACGAGTACCTGATTGACCAGCTCCAGTTCGGTCTCCAGCAGACGCTCACGACGGCGTCGGCACGCATCGACCTGACGCTGAACCACCCGGTCAAGGAGCTGGTGTGGGTCTTCCAGGATGCCGAAAAGACGGACTGTGGATCTGCTACGACTCTTGCCGCGGGATACACGCAGCCGTTCGTCTACGATGACATCGTGAATCGCTGCCGTATCCAGATCAACGGACAGGACCGGTTCGATGAGCGCTACGGCGATTATTTCTGGAAGGTCCAGCCCTACCAGCACCACTCGGGTGGTGCCTTCTGGCCGACCCGCCAGGAGGCCAATGCAGTCACTGTTGCTGGAACAGTTCCTGCTCTCTCGGCTTCGTTTACAATGATCACGGCGGCCGCCGGAACTACGAAGCAATATTCTGGGCTCACTGGAATCCTTCTTCCCGGAATGGTAGTTCTTGGTGCCGGTGCTACGGGATATGGCGTTATTATCACGTCTAACCTGCCTACGAGTGCAACGGCGGGAACATTTACATGCACGAGCTTTACGTCGACGGCTACTGCATACACAGCTAGCTTTGCGCTGGAGGGGTCGACGCAACCCGGAGTATCAGGCTCAGTCACCTCCACGGGCTCTGCTACGACGACCTACCAGGTTGCTAACCCGATCAACGTGTATTCCTTCGCACTCCAGCCTGAGGAGCACCAGCCGTCTGGAACCTGTAACTTCTCCCGCATCGACACGACCACGCTCGTGTTTGACAGCTTCAAGACAGGCACCTACCCGACCAAGAGCCGTCCGTTCAACTTCCGCATGTATGCCGTGAACTACAACATCTTCCGCGTGATGAGTGGAATGGGTGGCCTGGCATACAGTAATTAAAGTTGCTAGACAACAATATGGACGAAGAGCCTGGTGCACCCCCTCCGCATGTCGGTTCGCCGTGTGATTTTCTTAGCAAGGGAGATCCTGATACTCGCACCTTCAAGAGTGGTGATCGCGTGTGTGTTCGTGGTGGAAAAGGTGGTAAAGAAGAGGTGATGGCGAGGGTTGTCAATGCAACTCCCTTCATTGTGAATGTCTTCTTGGACACTGACTTTCCTTCCAAGCTCGCAAAGGGCATTGATCGTACCAAGGACAAGGACAGATACTACCCTCTTCCGTTCTACCGCATCGATGTAGGCAAGTCTGCCCCTAATCCTGGGCCTGAGAATGAGGACCCTGCGGGAGGTCGTCGTCGCCGTCGGAAGTCGGTGCGTCGTCATCGCAAACGCAGAAACACGCGTCGTTAAGTATAATGTTGGCGATCGTTGTGGCATTGGTCGTTCTCTTTGCGATGTGGGTGCTGTCCAATCCTCAGACGTATTTCAGAAAAGAAGCTCCTACTACACGTTTGTATTCGGAAGGCACCCGCGAAGTCCTAAAGTCTGCTGCAACATTATCGGCGCCGGTTGACCCCGGCCAGGGCATCTTGCGTGGTCATGACCAAGGATATGGCCGATTTCATGTGAGATAACGTACTGTCTGTACCCATCCAAGTCCTGACCACTCTTTGCAGATCCATGTCTCCAGCGCTGTTCATTAATCCGCATCTCCTTACCACCCATCTCTGCGCAGGACAGAGATGGATCACATCCAACTGCCGTCAGTCCCTTCGTAGATGTCAAGTGAATCCTAACGCGTGGATTCGACTTGACCCGAACAAAGTGATATCCTTGCGATTCCCAACCACCGGGATCCGCAAGGCAAATCGCGACCTCTCTTGCAAAGTCCTCCAAGGGAAAGTTTACGTCGGGGTCTACGACGACCGTGTACGTGATACGCACCATTAAAAATGGATGTGATTTTATAACGGCAGAGCGAAGTAGGATGCCCAAGTGTTCTCATTGCAAGAAGAAGACCCATCTCGAGTTCTACTGCACCTGCTCAAGTGAAAAAGTATTCTGTGTGAAATGTCGCGCAACCGAGACACATCAGTGTACTCTCGTCTACGTCGTGACTCCCCTCATCAAAGTTGTTGCAGAGAAAGTTGAGAAGATCTAGTCACCTCCCGGCGGTGTGATCGGCATGTGTTCCATCAAGGCGTCCATGATGCGCGTAACTTTTCCAGTGGTCATGTTGAAGCGATCCATCACCGACGCAACAACTCCCCCATCCCGTTCAATGAACTCCACGCTCAGCATTCCTGCCGAGTTGTAGAGCTTGACATACCACGCATCCGTGGTAGGAGTTGCCCCAGCATTGAACCAGGGTTGAAAGGCTGTGCGGCTGATCTCCATCTCCAGGCCGTAGTTGAAGTCGACGTTCATCTTAGCGACTGCGTTGCGAATGTTAGTGTCCATTGTATCCACTATCCTCATCTCAAGAGAAAATCAAATCCGTTTTGAATACAAATGTACTTCCTCCTCGAAGCTGTCCTTGTTGGACTCTTTTTGCTTCCGGTGTTTTGGGTCGCTGAAAAATTCGGCATGTCCAAGTGGGTGACGGTGTTTATTGCTGGCGCGCTGTTCCATCTGACTGCTGAGTTCTCTGGCATCAACAAGGCTTACGTCTTGACTAAGGTCTGAGTAAGATACTTCGCGATGACATCGTACGGCCCCACGCTCTCTCCTGCAAAGTACAAAGCAAACCGATCAAGATACTCGTGAGGCACGCAGCTGTGGATTACCTTCGCAGCGTGCTCCATGCTAATGTCTTCTCCAGATGCTGTATCCCACGTGTAGTAGGGGTAGAATGCGTTGAGACGAGACCGCGACGGGCAGTCGTAGGGAGTGCATTTGTCAAATGCGCCACGCAGCAGACGGATGGAGATGAGACGCTTCGGAAGATCCTCAAGTGTGAGAGTGAGGAATGCCATGGTGTAGTCTTCTTTTCTACAACTACCAAATTCATTTTACCTGTGCAAAACGGATCATATCGGGTCAGGCCTTAGAGAATAGGCCCAATACTCGCACAAAATGGCCTTCTCTATCACCGGGTTCCGGGAAATCTTCCTCAAGAAGCTCATCGAAGAAGTCATCACGAATCTCATCCCCAGCGCGAACAGTCTCTTCTCCGGGTATGTTCTGGGCGTAAACTCTAGATGCAAACCAATCAATGTCAACTTCGAGAATATAGCGACCGAGTGCGCAGCGGCAACCCTGCGCGAGATGGGGATTAAGTATCGTGTGGCTGTGTCAGTGCATTCATCTGACACCCCTCTCGTGGGGGATGATTTCTACTTGCAGCTGGACTCCAAGGGGTGCCTGGAGAAGGACAGAGACTTTATGACTCACGATTGGTCTGGGAAAAATAAGCTTCTATCCACTGGACTCCAGGTTCACTTGGGATCTGCTCAGCACTCACGGATCTTCACTCATATGCTGAACACACAACGGACGGGGCTCGTGGCTCTGAAGAAGCCAGTTCAGGGGAAGCAGCTGCGCGAGATTAACGGAAAGCCTGTCTACATTATGATCTCCTTCCTCAAGTGGGGGTACACCGAAGAGCGAGGATACTTTGCACATTCAGTGGGAGTTGCAGAGTTCCCGCATGAGAATGATGTGTACGCCGTTGCAGGAAAGACGATCGGCAATGAGATGAGGTTTATCATCACGAACCCGGAGCTGTACTCGGTGCACAAGTTCGTCGCCGAATCAGTTCCCCAAATTCCGGATTCAGTTCCATCAAGCAGCACCGAACCCCAAGTTGCTGAGCTGCCAACCCAGTAGTACCCGATCCTGCGAACGGATCCAACACAAGTCCACCAGGAGGACACGCAACCTGAATGATGCGCTTTGGAAGTTCAAGCGGGAACATCGCAAAGTGCTCAACACCTTTTTCATGTGTCAGTGGAATCGACCAGAGATCTTCAGGAGTCTTTCCTTTCGGATTATTCTGCACAGACTGAAGTACATACTGTTCCTCCAACATCTCTGCATCGAACCGATCATCCAACTCGAGGTGTTCTTTCAGTTTGATATAGTCTTCAACTCCTGGAAGTGAGCGTCCGTGATCCAGTCGGAGCCAGTGCCCTGCTTTTGACTTGTAACCGAACATCTCATCCAGCTTCTTTGCAGACAGTTTCTTCTCCTTCGCTTGTTCCTTGATATACGCATGCACCTCCAGATTCCTCTCCTCTGTCATGTCTTGCTTTCGCATCCGCGAATACACGACATCTGACTGCTGTCTCGCACCCGGACTCGCACCCTTGTTGATACCTGCGTCCTTGAACTTGCCCTTTGAGACCTTCTTTGTGTTGAACTCTGCAATCCGATCGGTCCAACTCGGGTACTCCTCCAGACTCAGCGTGCGAGGGAACGGGATCTTGGACTCCGTTGTCGGTGCCTCGCGGAGTGCGTCGAGGTTACAATGGTACGGATAGCTCCAGTACTTGCCCGAATCCTTCGTGAAGAAGTACACCGGTTCCCACGTTGCACAGAAGCGATCCTTTACAGACGACGGCATATGATTCGGTTTGTACCACACAATCTTGTTACGAAGAACCCATCCATTGTCTAACATCGCCATCGTCAACCTCTCAGGGATCATGAGAAGTCCCTTGTTCTCGTACTTGTCTCCAATGTTCAAGAACAGGCTGCCCGAATCCTTGAGAACGCGCTTGCACGCAGTGGCCCACGTGATCATCGCAGCCACATAGTCCGCAACCGTGGTCTCGCGTCCGATCTGCCCATCTGCTTCGTAGTCACGTTGCTGAAAATACGGTGGAGATGTGACGATCAAGTCCACCGTCTTCTCGTCCATCGCATTCATGAGTGAAACGCAGTCGCCGATCTGAATATCCATGAGAATACACTATGTCCTAGTGACCTGTTTACATCCATTTTAAATTACCGAACGGCAACTGGCGGCAGTCTCTTCGCGACTTGTCTACATTCAGG
>Ga0304729_1000094_pt1 | contig 57822 bp, 80 predicted proteins | sample C_131016_MF_Meta_FD_190475 | JGI IMG/M metagenome (GOLD analysis project Ga0304729, IMG submission 190475) | Freshwater microbial communities from Lake Croche, Canada to study carbon cycling - C_131016_MF_MetaG (v2) (version 2) | ecosystem: Environmental > Aquatic > Freshwater > Lake | place... | reverse complement strand
ACTGGATTAGCTTTAGGTGCTCCAGCGTTAAACTTTGCAATTGACAAGGCTTCAGGAAAAGCAGATGGTGGTAGTGTTGACATGCCAACAATGGCTCGAGAAATTATGCAACACCATTTAAACTATAAAAGAGGCGGCAATGTTGCACCTGAACCAGTACCTGAACCAAAAAACAAGCCTAAGTACACCATTCATACTTTGCCGGCGGGGTTAACTAAGGAAGAATTTGTACATTTGTGTAACGGAGGCCATGTAGAAATGGCAGAAGGTGGTCAGCCCCCAAAGCCTGAAGCCAATGAGGGCGCCGCCTTCGTTGGTTACCCACAAATTAACCGAAATAGAAAAGTGGGCTCTGGCACTGGTTTTTTAGACGCAGCACTAGGTGCCCCTCCTGATCCAAATCGTAGTAGCGTTCTTAACCCAAATGACGCTAGTTATTTAGAGGGCTATGAAAAAGGTGAGCCTTACGGTATCGCTGGTATGGCTTTGCCATTTGCTGGTATGGCAGCTAAGCCTTTAGCTAAAGCATTGGGCCCTAAAGCCGCTAGTATGGCAGAAGACTATTTAACTAAAATTGGCGGTGTCGCGCATGCTGTACCAAACGCTAAAATGTCACCCGGTATGAGCTTTGGTGAAACATTTTCAAAATCAAACCCAATTGACCCATTAGAAAAATTAAAATACGACAGATACAAGATGTCTCAGGTGTACCCTGATGTAATACCACCGGTGTTAGCTAAAGACCCAAAAACTGGAAAAGAATTTTTACAAAAAGCAAATAGTCCAGAAGCATTAGAAGTTCAAAAAGCACGTAAAGCAGCACAAAAAGAAATTGATAAAGGAAACTATGAGCCTCACTTTGATGTAAATCAAAGATACTATGCCGATCCTACAAATTATCCAACAGCTGGTTACACACAAACAGATATTGTTCCTAAAAAAGCAGAAACAATTGCAAAATATACTGAGCTTGCCAATAATCCAGAAAGTCTTGCACGTTTACGCGGCGCATTTGAAAAAGGTAAAGACCGACCAGCCGCAAAAGATTGGTATGCAATGGGCCAATTAGAAGAAGCATTTATTAAAGAATTGGGTGTTGAAGAAGGAAGAAAACAATTTAAAAATCGTTTTGCTGATGCTATGGCGGCCACAACTGGTGGTGCGGATCCTAACTCAAATTTAATGATGGCAGCATTTACAAATTACCAAAAAAGTTTAGGTAAAGAAATTCCTACTAAAGCAGCGGATTTACCATTCCCGATTGGTGGTCGTTTTGTAAGTGGTAACATGGATCAAGCTAAGAAATTAGCTGAAATGGGTGAAATTCCTGTAACCAATCCTAAACGCCATAATTTTTCTGCTAATTTTTTAGGTCATCGTGATGTATCTACTATTGATGAACAAATGAGTCAATTGTGGGATCCAAAAATGATGTCTCCTCCACCAAATGCCTACGGTATTTATCAAAAAGCATTAGCCGATGAAGCTGCTAAAGCCGGTGTAAACCCTTCTAATTTTCAGGATGTTGCGTGGGCCGGTGCTAAAGATTATCCTGGTAAGCCTATGATGCAAGAGATTAATGAGATGCTTGCCCGGACTAGTAAAATCACTGGAGAACCTCAAGAAAATGTTTTAAAAGGATTTATCCATGGTAATAAACCAATGTATGGTATTGGAGCAGCCGGTGTTGGAACAGCTAATCAAAATGAAGATAGCCTTCCTCATTTTCAAGTTGGTGGACTTGCTGCACTGCTTGGTAAAGCATTAGTTAAGCATCCACACGGCCAAGACGCAAGAGTGGCAAAAGCGTTAGAAGAATATTTAAAGGGCAATATTAGTCAAGCAGATCGCATCAATATTTTAAATCAGCATTTGCCAATTAGACAGTGGACTGATTTGCCGCCTAACTATACTGACGAACAAATCAAAAATGCTTTGACGTCAAATAAACAATCTAAGGCATTGGCCCCAGTTCCTGCGGGCATGCAAGTTGGTAACCGGTTAGACATTCCAGCGTATACACAAAATGGTGTCTATGTTGATACGACACATGACGCAGCCAATAAAGCAATTAGTTACGGCAGGACTGGCCACTTATCTAACGTAGATTTTAGTTCTAAACCTAATCAAGCGGTTCGTGTTGGCCTCGGAACTAAGGAGCAGGCACTCACCCCCATGGGCGCGGAAATGGGATCTGCAAAGTCTCCATTTGCAATGATTAAGGGTACTAATGTTGGCACGTCAGACGAAGAAGTTCGTCGCATGATGGCCGAGATGATGAAAGATCCTAACTACACTCAAATTGGTATGGATCCACGTAGGCACTCTCAGTTCTATGACAAGTCTACTGGTAACCCCGTTTGGTCTGCTGAAGAAAAATTACAATCTGGACCATTGATCATTGCCCCTAAGCGAGGCTTAGAGACAACAAGCTGGGATGATCCAAGATTAAATTTAAGTGACTTTCCCGGCAAGCAGTATAAAAAAGGTGGCAAGGTTAAAAAGAAGTAATCACTTCCTGTAGCGTTTACCGTGCCAGCCCTCCGCAGCAAGAGGAAAATCGGGCGCCCACTCTGGTGGTGTAGTCATAATCTTGATTACGTCGGCCAGTGCGGACTCCCCGTTTTGTTCTTCCACAAGGAGTAAAACTTCATCATGCACGCTATTGATCACGTTGTAACCGGACTTCTCAAGATTAAGCATAGCCACGGCAAGAAAATCTCTAGCAGTCGCCTGAACGGCGGACTGAAACATACTGCTGCCGATCAGAGCGTTCCTGCTCCACTGCCGAGTGAAAGTATTCTGGCTGTGGACAGTGACACCCATCCTCTTGTCACCCCACGGTGTTTCCACCAGCTCGAACTTTGGCCTCTGCCAGCAGATGAGACGCTTACTGGGTAACTGCATCCAGAGCACACCCTTAACTACTTTCATCATAATCTTATTACCGGCGGCCTGAGGTGTGCCGGGATCTTTTATTGCACTCTTAGCAGCAAAGTCAAACAGCGTCCACAAATCTCTTACCATCGAGTACGAAGAGCGGTAGTTACTAACCGCTAGTTCAGCCTGAGCCTCATCCATCTCGACACCCATCCCCCCAGCATACTTCACCAGCCCCTTGGCGCCCTGACCAAACATCGCGCCCAATACGGCTGACTTGGCTATCTGCCTTTGTTCCTTAGTGACTTCCTCGTACGGTATATTGTATAGCGACTCAGATGCAAACGTCTTATACTCGTCAAGACCACTGCGGAATAGCTCGATCTTATTTTTCTGGCCAGCCAAGTAGACGCCAACTCGGTTTTCAATTGAGCTAAAATCCACATCCACAAAGGTTTGTTGCTCGGGAGCCTTAATAGCAGAGCGGACGAGTGAGGACAGTTCGTCCATTGAACCAGTCGCACCTGTAAATACCTTTGGTAGCGCCACTTCAACTTCATTATCTGTAAGTGAAGGACGTGCCAAATTTTGAAGGTTGAGACCACCCCTAGATGCCCAACGGCCAGTAGAAGCCCCGTGATAGATGAGCGTGTTCCTGATTCTGCCATTTCGTTGTATCTCCTGCATTTTGGCAAACTTCGCCGTTGAGGTCTGTGTACCATCTTGGCGTAGCTCTAGCACACGGCGTATTTTCTTAGGAATGCTGCACTGCAGCATTTTTGAAACGGTGTCTGCGGTCAAATCGTCCAGCTTGGCGCCACGGTTGTTTAACCATTCAAGCAGCTTAGCTCGCTCGGATGGCTTACAGCCAGTTATGGCCATACATTCTGCGTCAATGGCGGCCTGGGTAGCCTCTACTGCCGTGACGGCGTTACGCAGCTCTACAGGATCAACCGGTACGCCTCTTAAATTGATCCGTTGGGTAAGGGTCCATACATCCTGTTCGGAGGCTACAAGGGGCCTTAAAACGCTTCCTATAGCCATCTCTGTGCGTACGTCCTGCTCACAGTATAAGTAAAGTTCCTTTAATAAGGTGGGGTCGCTATTAAAGGATCCTTTAACTGGCTTGCATAGCTTCTGGATTAGTTGCCTGCCGCGAATGTCCTTTTTCTGGTTTGCATCCATAAACAAGGCGGCGTCACCAAGGGCCTGTGGGATGTTGTTAGCCGCTGCTATGGCCATGGTGTCAATGCACTGCTCCAGCTTTAATTCTGGCCAGCCGTACTTAGGCACACAGACGCAGTTCCATATAGCATACTCAAATAGGGCGTTCCATGCTTGTATTTTGCCACCTTTGGCAACGTGATTAAGTAGCTTATCTAACGGTTTTACATTTGAGAAATTGGGGTTGTCTGAACCAACAACTTCTACATTGTTTGGTGTAGTACCAAACGCAATACATATTACTTGGGTGGATAGGCAGTTGGCGTACTTATCGAGTCCAACCTTTGCCAAGTCAGCAAAACTACGTGTTTCAAAGTCGATGCTATAGATCATTATCTGACTCCTGATTTAAATTGCATGATTTTTTTCTATTATATTTATAGACAGAATTTTTGCAATTTGGACAAACTGTTATTAAGGGAAACATATCCCTAACATTTTTTTTAAACAGTGGGAACTCTTTCTCAAGGCAATAATTTGGTAATTCATCGTTAGAGGGTTCAAATACACTTTTTGACATATTACCTTTTATACCATAAAAAAGGGGGCCTGTAAAAGCGCCCCCAATATCACCACCATGTGAATCTATTTCTTCCACCGCCAGCTAATACTCCAATTAAAAAGATTAAGCGGTGGGCACTTCCAAGGGTCAGACCTCACAGGATCCGGCGCTGCATGCTAACATTTGCGCCCCCTCAACGTTGTCTGTTACTTCTTTGAGCTCGCTCCAGTTGATCGTGGGGATTTTGGCTTTGAGCTCGTTATACTCTTCTTCGGTGCACTCTTCGTACGGGGCTTGGCGGTACGTGCCGCCGTCGTACGGGAGGTAGCTGACGCCGCTGATTTCACTAAAGTTTTCCCACGTCCACGCACCGACGCTTGGCCAGTCTTTTTCTTCGACGGAGATTGTGACACTAGGTTTATGCTCACACCAGAATCTTTGATAAGTAAGCCAAAGCTCCAGATGCTTAATCGGAGTAATGTCATCCCGAGTAAGTCCGTCAGGCGCTTTTTGAGGGAAGCTAAATACGACGGTTTGGGTTGGCTTATAGACGCACTCTTCATTTGGTATTCCTTGTTGTATTAAGAACTGGCTAAGAGGATCCTTTTTGTCTCCTCTAACTCGTCTAATGTAATACTTAGCGTGACGAGGGTGGATTCCACTTGCGCTATCAACGAGCTGGGATACTGTTCCCGAAGGTTTAACGCAAGTGATAGCTGCGCTTGCAGGGACTCCAAGTCTTTCAGCCCACTGTTTATTTGTTGCCCTAGCCATTTCTCGTAACTGTGTGAGGATAACATTTAGCTCTTCTCCTTGGGTACATGTAAGTTTGTTGTCATAGATTCCAGTGAAGGACACGCCAAGAAGTCTTTCTTCTTCCGTATTTCTTTGCCACACTTTTCGCAGGTAAGGGAACTTGGTAAACGAAGATTGAATTGTCCCCAAGATTGTTGCCAGTCTAACCTTGCGCATAAGAGATTCTTTGGTGTCGTCATGTCTTATAACAGCTTCTGTAAGATTGCAAAACTGATAAGGTCGTAAAATAATTTCGCTACAAGGGTTAGTACCAAAATCATAATCAACGTCTCGATTACCGTATTTGGCCACAGTTTTCTTTGCAGCTTCTCTGTTAAAGATTCCGCGCTCTCCACTATGCGAGTTGTAAAGGGAGACCCATTCCTCCATAAACTTACCAACGGTTGGCGTTTCGTTATACACAGCAGAATTGTTAGCAAGCGCTCTGTGAGGCGCGGTTTCCCACCACGGTCCAGTTTTTGCATGTCGAATCCTTTCGTCATTTAAATCAGATAGGCTAATCATAGCAGATCTTCGCACACCACCCACGACCACAACTTCACCAATTTTACACATCAGGTCATGGCATTCTAATGAATTAAGTTTACGGCCTTTGGCGTTCTTAAATAACGCTACGGTAAACGCAAACAAGTCTACTAATGGTTCCGGCCCGGAAGCTCTTCCACCAAATGTCTTGAGTCTGGCTCCGGCGGGTCGTACCTTACTGATGTCCCATCGGGGTACTTCGCCACTGTACAAGTGAGCGAGGAGTAGACGTAGTGATTTGGCCCAACCTTCTTTGGAGTCGTGAACTGCGATGGTATGCTCTGAATCAAACATTTTTTCTGGCACTTCGGGCAGTTGGTTAATGTACTGGGATTCAACTGAAAATCCAACGCCAGTTCCGCAGAGCAAAATAAACATGGCTTCGTCAAAGCTCTTGGGGTCATCCACTGGGAGATACGAGCAATTATATATGCAAGTGTTATCACGATCTGCACTCTTTCCTGCCGTCATCAAGGCACGCATTGACGGCATAAGTTCATGGTTAAGAATTGCATTAAACAATTCTTTTTTGGTTTCTTTGTCTTCAGCTATTGCTGGAGTTCTTTCAAAAATGTAATCTATAAATCGTTGTACTGTCTCTTCCCAAGTTTCACGACGACCTTTGTCATCAATGTATCTAGCGTAGCGGCTGGCGGCAATGTATTCACGGTATTGGTCCATGGTTTCTTTTTATGTTAGTTGGTGGATAAAAAAGGGAGGCCACAGCTTCTATGGACACTCCCCGTACTACAGGTACTACTAAAGGAACTACTTATACTGCAAAATCTGTTGCTGCGGATGCACTAGCACCACCTAAACGCTCTCCGTCTTCCAACTTCTGAACGTTGTTCAAACCAATGGCAATGCCACGGGCTCCTGCTGTGTCATACGGGTACATGTCAATTGATACACGACCATAGCAACCGCTATACAACTCACTCTTATCGAGAATTGGGTTTACTTCAGCGTCTACAACGCCAGGTTTACGGTCAAGATTTGCATAAGCATTAAAGAAATAATGTCCTGCAAATTCTGGATCTTCTTTTTCTGCGTCGCCATCACGTAGACCACCTTTTAATACCTTAGGTACTGAGCCACCAAAGAATGCTGCATTGGCCTGCTTAGTATCTTCAAATGCCTTATTAAAACGAGCAACACCTTCTTTATCAGACTTTGGAATTAATACCATTGTCGAATATTTAAGTACGCCGTTTAATGTCTCGGCTGGTTCAAATACGTTAACGAAAGACAAACGAACTTTGTTTGTTACTAGTTTGGTTCTTACTGATTTAGCTGCCATGATGATATTACCTTTTTAGCTGTAGAGCAGGACTTCAATAGGGGCCTGCTCGTCTACCCTTAAATAACTAAGAATCATACAGGATACCATGATTTGCTAATGCTTGCTTCATTGCCAATGCCCTTAAAAAATCAGACAAGTACTCTGGCTCATGCAACATCTCTGGATCCTCTGCCACGACATCTAGAATTTCATCAACTGAATTTCTTAAACTACATATATTTTCTCGTTGCCCACTACCGGGCAGCCCATCAAAATCTTTAAAAAACTTGTTTATTAATAAGTCTGGAATTTCAAACTCCGAACCATAACATTGTACCATCATAGCAGCCTTTTATAATTATTATTTAGCTACGATTACCAGCCCCACGTTTCCAATAGCGTACCCTAAAAACATGATGCCAGTGCCCACGCCGCCTTTTATAAATTGATCAATAGCCACGACTAGATAAACTAAGCCCATGGCCGCTATTAGCCAAGTACTCATGCGAAGTCTTCCTTGGCGTTTTCTTTTTCTTTTACTAGCTTAGGTGCGCCATCCGGCCTAATAACTAAATCACCAAGCCATGCCGTTAGTTGACCCTTTGGGCCTAACTTTTCAAGCGCAGCAATAGACTTTAGTTTTGGTTGTTCCCAAATAACCGCCTCATCCATGCCCTTTTCAATAAGTACTACAGCGGCCAGTGCTTGGTCTGCTATCTTTCGATGAGTTACCGTGGTCGATAACTTAAAGCCGGGTGGAATAATACTTTTTTCTACCGCCCTAGTTAATGCATAATCTTCTACGTCGTTAACCCACGTCCTTAAATTTTGCGCTTTGACGAGGACTTCACTAATTTCTTCTTCGTCGAGGAGGGCTGGGGCTTTGAAGTCTTGCTTTGCGAGTTCCGAGTTAAAATCACTGCGGGCTCGGCACTGCGCTTTTGCTTTGCAGAACTGGCACCAGTCGCCGGGGAGGAACTCACCGCTGCCGCTCCACGCTTTCTTGGCTTTGGGTTTAACGAAGTAGTTGGCCCAGTCGACCAGTTTACTGACGGTGGTACCATCGGTACTGATACTGTCAAGTCGGGGCTGATGTATCGTATAACTGACTTCTGTAATTTCTGGGTATTCTTCTTTAAATTTGCTGTACGCACCGAGCGCGTATAGTCGCAGCTGTGTGTTGTCGAGCGCGGATACGGGGACTCCTTTTCCAAACTTGAGGTCGATGACGCGAATGGCGTGCTTAGAAAGTATAACCACATCGGCTGTACCAAAACCGTCAGGAACCCAGTCAGAGAAATCCACGCGTTGTTCAAATAACGGGGTATCACCCTCACCGATTTGACTGCGGACATATAGAACGTAATTATCGACGTTAGCCTCAAAGTCGTCGTTGTAGTAGGGTGTTGCCTTAATGATTTCATATTCTTTTTCATATTCTTCAATTCCAATTTGACCAAAATGATGCCGTAATTTAACCTCCGCCAGTGAGTGCGCCATAGTGCCTTCTTGGGAGAAGTCAAATGACCCATTGTTTCTTTTTTGTTCCGGGAGTGTGGCCTCTAAGCGTGCGCTGGGTGTACATGATAACCACCTCTTGGAGCCTGAAGCTGATAAAATCGCGTGAGCTGTCATTTTTGCCTTTTAATCTGTTAATCTGTTTAATCGTATATATAATAATGCAAAAAAAGGGGCCCTTTCGGACCCCTATTTAGAGAAAAGTGAAAATAAATATTTTTAAGTTTTTAGGGCGGCGATCAATTCTGCGACTTCTTTATTGAAATCAATCTTAACCTCTTGTTTTATATCTTGTTTTATATCCATGCGCTCACGGTAGTCGTCTGGGTACTGGCCACGTAGACTAATTTCTGCAACTCTGGAATTAAAAGTTTTGTTGTCAATGTTGGCTAACATCATGTTTTCCCAGAATGCTTGGCCGTAGGTTGTCGCCAAAGACATTGTCTCTGCAAACACTGGGTCTTCTTTTTTTAGCTTTGCTGCCGTGTCTTTGCTAATGCCAATCGCGGCATACATGGCCTTTTGGGACGCGCCTTGTTGGCCCAGCTCTAATATAACCTTGGCATGATCTTCGTTAAATTTAAATTTTTTGGCCATTAACAATTCCAATTTTTTAGTGATGCCTTAGCTCTCTCAGCTGGGCCTTTTGATTTCTTGACAACACCCTCCATGCGGGCACAGAACGATGCCTTACGGCCCTTGTCTGCGTCTGTCTTTGGATGTGGTGCTGGTGCTTTTAAATTGCTATTATTTTTACTGTTGTATTCTGCGCGACCTTTAGCGGTCATGCCGGCACCCTTGTCTGTAGGGTTGTAGGTCTTACTTGCGCCAGTTGTCCTGTGGGGAATTGGCTTGTCGTGCTTTACTGAGCCGCCAGTAGCTTTTTTAACTGTCTTGGCTGATTCAACAAATGCTTGTTTGGTTGGGGCGCCCGGACTGTTAGGCTTGCGCATACGCTCCCCAGAACCTGCTTTGATGCGTTCTTGTTTAGCGTGAATGTTTGTGTATAGTCCGGGTTTAGTTGCCATTATTTTATTAAAATGATTTGGTTATGCCGCCTAATTTTTTGGCGCCGTTGATTAATTCTGTCTCTACGGTTCCGCTGATGAATTTGTTCATCTCAATGGCGTGCTCAATAATCTCTGCCATTGTGGGGAAGCTAGGGGCTGCAGCTTCAAATTTTTCTGTTGCCTTACTTGCCAGTTCCCAGACCTTGATCTGTGCGTCGTACTGCTGGGTCATAAAGTCTTTTGCCGTATGTAAAAGGCTATTGCGAATTTCAAATGGGTTCATTGTAAATCTCCTGTGTGTGTAAAAGTGTGGGTGGAGGTTCAAAGCGTCTTCCCGACGAGTTCTACTGCTCCTATATACATTAATGCAACAATTACTTCTTTTCCGCCCTAGCTTTTTGGGCTAAAGCCTCATTTTCTTGCTTAGTCTGGGCCACGCGGCCGAGTGCCTCATTAATCATCATCCGGGTCATGGCCCCAGCCATCTCATGCCGTTTGGCCTCAATTTCTGCCTCACGTTTGGCCTTGGCCTCGTCGTTGGATAGCTTATTAGCCTCCATCATTTTATTAAATAAATCACTCATCAGTTACGTTCCTCTAAATCTACTGGTACATGGTCCGCGTTTTTCATTACGGCCTCTAATGTTTTTTTAGCTTTATCAGCCTGTGGAAATGCTTGATTCTGTACGAGCATCATAAGCTCATAAAGTACTGAAGTCGGTACCTGAAATGGGGTGTTGAATGCATTTAACATTGCATTAACTACCCTAATTGGTAACTCAATCGTAACTACGAAATCATCGAGTTGTTGCATCTTTTCATCTTCGGTCATTTCTTTTTCCTTTTATCTTTTACTTCGGCTAATACTTTCTCAAACCAATCTCCCCTTGCGGCCAATTTTTCGGGGTCAGTGCAATACTGATCTAATTCAAATTTGCGGCTATACATGTCTTCTAGCGCAGCACAACGCAAGTCGTGCAATGCTTTGATACCAAGTAATGCAGTAGCAACTTCATCTTCGGTCATTGGTTTGGGCGCGTCACCGTGATGCTTGTACAGCAACTCAATGTCATCACTGGTCTGCCACATCAACATAACAGCGGATTCTAAATCAATTCTATCGTTCATTTTTTTTTCATAGCCTTTTTAATATCTGCTTGAAAGTCTACGCTGTACCATTTACCTACAGCCATGAGCGCTGGCAATAATGCTTTCCAATCTGCTATGTCATCCTCATCCCAATTTTTACCGTCTTTTATATTTTTAGATATTGAGACGTAGCTCTCTGCTAAATTGGCCACGGTAATATCGTCTGTAAAATCATCATCAAGTTCTAATATCATGTCTTTGTCCTTTTTTGTATTTCACGATCTAAGTACCAACGCGCCTTGCGTAGGTCTTCGATCGCGTCATGTTTTAAATCTGCTCGCCAAATGTACTTAAACGCGTTGCCTAAACAAAAGCCCATGTGCTCAGTAATCTGAATGCAGTCAATGCCTGAGGGGTGCGCCGTATAGTGCTTAGGGTTGTTTACTGGATCGTTCACCATGTTTCCTCCGTAGCTCATTCTCAACTGCCATAACCTCTTCCTCACTGTCACACACCCACATCGTCTGCACCTTATCAAACAGGTCCAGGCTAATATCTTCTACGCCACGGATAGTCTCAAACATGGGATACCCTTTGTAAATATGCTCCACAACGAATGTACTCATACCTTTAACTCCTTTTTAAGAAATTCAATTCCTTTAACTAAATGGTACCGCCAATACTTTTCGGTTACATAAATATCTGCATAACTCAGACCATCTAAAAACGACTCCATAACAGTACGTTGTTTTTCTGGCATGCCCTCAGCAATTAATCTACGAATGTCAGATATATCTTCGGGATCCCACGGCAGCCATCCGTCACTAGACGGTATGGTTACATTTTCAGAATCATCCTGCTCAATCGGGTCAATATCTTCATCACTAAGTCGGGGAGCTACAGCGTTGATCTTATATTTGGTTTTTGTTCTCATAGCTATATTAATGCAAAATTTAGCGCATTTAACAAGGCCTCTTGTAAATTAATTTTTCCTTCTAGTACCTTGACCACCTGCTCGTCGATTGTGTTTGCCACTACTAGGTGGTGTAATATAACCGGCACTTCTTGCCCTTGGCGGTAGACCCGGGCATTCGCTTGGATGTAGTTCTCTGAGCTCCATGGTAAATCGAACCAAATCGTTTGGGCTGTCTCTCCAGCGTTGCACTGTAAATTAATCCCGATACCACCACTCTGCGGATGGGCAAGCAGCATACGAATCTCGCCACGATTCCACGCTGCAATGTTGTCATCGTCCAGCACCACACTCTGCGGGAACTGGAGGCGTATCCTGTTGAGGCTGTGCTTGAAATGGTAGAAAACCAGTGTCGGGCTTGAAGATTCTTCCATGATCGACTCAAGGTATTCCAATTTAGTACGGTGTATTTCCTGCGGCTCTCCATCTTGGCCATAGACTGCGCCCGAGGTGAATTGCAGTAACTTGTTCGCCAGTGTCGCTGCTGTTGGAGCTGTGATCTGCCCCTTACCGATTTCAACGACCATATCTTTTCTAAGCTCATTGTATTTGTTCTTTACTTGTGGGTCTAAATCAATTTTGTGATAAAGCGACGTACAGCTAGGCAGCTGTAAATAATCATCAGCTTTAAGGCTAAAGCATATATCTTCAATTTTGTTTTTAATAATCTGATCTGCATTGGGTTGTAATTTCCAGCTATATATTACCCGCGTGTGGCGGTTCATTTGGTCGGGGGTTAGGTACTTATCCCTAAACTTGGTTAGGCTAGTCTCCAGACGTTGCCCTAAGTCCAGTATACCTACCTGTGACCAGAGATCGGGTAGTCCCTGAGGGGTGGGTGTGCCGGTTAAGATTAAACGCCGTGAGAAGCCCTTTAAATGCTTTTTAAGCGCCTTAAAACGCTTGGTGCTAGAGTCCTTAAACCGAGATGATTCGTCAATCACTAAGTTAGTGAACACTAACTTGTCTGAAAGGCCACACAGCCATGCCACGTTTTCAAGGTTGATGATGTATATGTCTGCCTCAACAGCGAGGGCCTCAAGCCGCTGCTTTTCACTGCCTAATATTTTAGAGCAGGTTAAGTTGCTGAGATGTTGCCACTTGTTTATTTCCGTGTCCCATACCGTCTGAGCTACTCGCTTGGGTGCGATGATTAACGTCTTGCCTTTGAACTGTTCCGCTATGATGGTCAATGTCGTCGCCGTCTTGCCCAGCCCCGGTGGTAGGAATAATCCTAAGTTGGGGATTGTCGTTGCTTTTTGTATCAGGTCTTGTTGGTATTGGTGCAGCTGTGTTTTCTGTAGCATTTTTTTCTAATCCTTTAACTAATGCTTTTAAAATTGGTAGCATGTCGTTGTCGTCATTTTCACCCAATGCGTCGTTTACTGCACTTAACACAATTCGACAATTTTCTTTGGTGTAACCTTTTTGACTATTAATTCGATCAATGCTTGGCGCATAAGGATTTTTGCTTGTTTTGTCTATTGGTTTAAAGTCAAATGGCAAATTGGTAAGTTGGCAATAGCCCACTTCGAGAAAAGGTATTATGTCGTCAGCAGTAATAGTTTTTTCCATGTTTGCACGTTTGCCTTTTTTACTGTTGTGCATTCCACCAATTAATCTTTTAGCGCGGCCCTGTGGTGTTATGAGGTATTCAGCATTTTTTTTGATGCGGCAAATTTTGCAGTAACTTTGTAGTCCGTCTTTTGCTGCTTTAGCGCGGGTAAACATTTCTAACGGCATTGTTTCTTTACATTCAAAGCATCGTTTCACGGATGAACTCCTCGATGTCTTCGTAGCTGCGTAGAATATGAACGGGGAATCCCTGCTCGCCTATTTGGTCAAATACTAGGATCTGCCGGCCCGACAGTTTTCCCGTCTCCGTCTTCAGCTCTACGAACAATACTTTCGAGTTCAGCAACACTATGCGATCCGGTACTCCCGAGACCGTGCTGATCCACTTGAACGTTATCCCGTCCGACTCCACTACTCTTTTTACTAAGAACTTTTCGATTTGCTTTTCTAGCATTTTTGTCTTTCTCGCTCATTGTTATTTTAAAAATTTGTTTCATCAATGAGCCAGTTAGATAGGCCCGTGTCTCTCCGACAAAGTTGTTCTCTTCACCAATAAACTCTGCCAAGTGGTCAACTGCGTGACTGACCTCATGCGCTATGGTGTCGACTATTAATGACATGTCATCGCCCATATCAGTCAGGTCAAACACTAAGATAATAATGCCCTCTTTGCCATCACCAATTTGGTGCGTCTCGGCCATACCAATATCTAAGGCGCTGGTCTTTAGCTTGATGTCATGGTCTTTAAGTATCTCTTGAAATACTTTGTTGTCAAAACATAGCTTCATCACGTCAGGATAAAATCCAACGTCCAGCTTGTAGTAGTCGTATTTCTTTTTTTTCTTTAGCATTTAGTGCCTTGTTCGTTTTGCTTTGCGCTCAAACATACGTGCAATTGCTTCCTGCTCTTCTTCGGGCAGGTCTTCAACTGGAATGGCGTTCTCAAATATCTCACCAGTCTCGAGCAGTTGGTGGATACCTTGGACTAGCGCCTCCATCTCTTCCTGAGTCATGTCATCTTCAAGGTTATCAAAGCAGCCCTCTTCAAACTCAATCTTCTTTACGTTTGTCATCTAGTTCTTTCATTTGTTTAATCATCTGGCCGTAGCTGTACTGATACAGCTCGAGCTGTTTTTTTAATACTTCAATTTGTAGTAGGGCTTCTTCTAGTGTCATTTTGCATTCCTGTGATACGCATCATGCGGGTTATTAAGCATTGCTTTAATAAGTTCTTCTATATTAAAGAAGTATTGAATAACTTTTAGCCCGTCTGCTTGGTATATTGTGAAGCTCATTTTGATTTGGCCCTTGCCGATGGTTCCATATCACTAATGTATTCCTCGAGCCGCTTGATGCGCTTGGTCTCAAAGTCTACCTGCGCGGCATAGAACTCGGTGTGGGTCTTGTTTAATAGAAAAGCCTTACGTGACTTTTCTAGCTCGTCCCTAGCCAACTCCAATGAACTTGGTGGGCTAAATACTACGTTGTACATTCTCTTAATTATTTTCATTTGCTACCTTTCTATAATCATTTAACGGGTTGTAGCCTAACTTGTAGCAGGTGCAATGCTCTGACATGACTTCCTCAATTTTTAAATCTGGCTTTACAAACTGTCCGATGTTTTGGTTTAAATTGTTTGCGTCAATGATTTGTTTTAACGCCTCTATTTCAGCTTGTTGCTGGCGTAACATGGCAGATACTTCTTTACTATGGGCACAACAAGACCATTCATTTATATCAGCTAGTTCATTTGCGTTCATATTAATGCCTCACCCAGTAATTGTTGTGCCATTATGTATGGATTTTGTTTAACTGGAGTTGGTAGTTTTGTAATAAACATTTCAGGATCATCTCCCACAAAACGTTTAGCCTCGTCCAGCCAATTAAACCGTCTTAGTTCACCTAAATTATCTGAAACAATAAACCTCATGGTGTTCTCCCGTACCACTTAATCGGCGTGCGTCTGCCGTACTTCAATCTGATTTTTAAACCGTGCAGCATGCTGAACGTAACATTACGCCATCCTTGGTGGGCGCGGCGTATCGCCTGCAACTTAAAACGCTTGGTCATTAGGCACTTTTTAGGTTGCCTAATGACCGTACGCCGAGCGCCAACTCTACCGAAAATCTTAGTAAAATTATTTCGTGCTACTGTTTTACGGAAATTAAACTCTAACATTAATGTTGTACGTTAGTAATCTCGCGTTCGGCCAGCATCTTATCCGCCAACTCATAGGCTCGCTTTACTGCTTGCTCATCCCACGTCTTATCTTTGATGTCAAACTTCCAGTCGGCGGTTACGATGCCCTGCAGTACTTGTGTTGCCACGTAGTCGCGCAGGTCAATGTTGTTCATTATCTTCCTTTAGTTTGTGGTCAACCATTGCGTCAGCATAAGCCCAAGCTCGCTCGGCTGTTTCGATGGGTGATTCCCCACGCATAACTAAACCAACTAACGCCATCGCGGCAAAAAACATCTTCTCGTCATTCTTTTCCATTAGTAAACTCCTTCGTCAAATGAAACTATACTTTGTAAATACTTCTCGGCTTTATCGTTGAATCTTACACCTAAATACACGTGGTTGCGCTCACCGTTCTTTTGCATCTGATCAGCACGCACAAAATGCTCCTGTGTCGCAGATAAGAACCGACGCTTAAACGCCTGCTCCGCGCCCGGGTGCATTCCCTTTCTTTGGGCCCAGTGCTTGTAACAAGCAAACACGTCATCCTTCTCGACGCTAGATTCCTTGTCAAAGATCAGCGTATCTTCTACGAATGACCCTATTGGGTTGCCAAGCTCGGCCATAAGGTCAAGGTATTCTTTGCCCGTCTCTGGCTGGATAAAGTAACCACCGCGTGCTATGCGGCGCTTTAGTCCCTCCATGGCCCAGTTAAAGATACCAGACAGTTCCTTATCTAACTTAATGGATAAGTCCGTGTCTTCAATCTTCCAAAAAGAGTGCGTCATCTTAAAAACGATCATCCGTCCAGTTAGGGCGTTTGAGTTTTCTGTTAGCTGCAGCGCCTCGTTAGAATAGATCACGATACGAGTTGGTAGGTAACCATTCCAAGCGTCTTTATTTTTCCGGTTGACTGTAACAGTATCACCACCAACGATGCGTAACAACTGACTAACAACAGCGCCACGATTGCGCTCGGGTGCTCTTGCATCCGTAAAAGAAGCAAGCAGCTTATTAATCCAAGGCTGTAGACCAAAAGTATCACAAAGTTCTCCCAGTTCCGGTGCCACGGTATTGTGCTGACCTAGCAGCGACACTAGCACCTTGTTAATCGTCCCCTTGCCTGAACGGCGTGGGCCTATCATGTTAAACATCTTCTGCTGACGAGTGTCACCCGATAGGATGTAGCCCATCATCTCCTGCAGGCAGTCAATCGACTCTTGGTCGTCTGGCCACACTGAGTTTAGAAATCTTAACCACGTCGGGCACTCGGCGTTCGAGTCGTACGCAAACGGTAACGAGTTCGGCGTAAAGAATCCTAGTGAGTGCGGCAACAAAATACCGTCCTCTAAGTGGAAGATACCGTTTAGCATGCTCACCAACTTAAACGACGCCGGCTTAGATGCTGCGTAGCCATCTAACCAGATCGGTGGCTTAGTGTTCGGGTGGTTAGGTAAGTGAACAATAGACTTAACGGCGTCCAGTGCTGCAGATACCGACGCGGGAGTTGGATTAAACGGCACCAACGATCCCTGCTTGCCCGACTTCTTACACTTGTCCAAGAACGTGTAGAGCTTGGAGCGAATGGTCTGCTCTTCGATCACCTCGTAGTTAGTCCCGACGTACACAAAAAACTCGTCTGAGTAGTGCACTAATTTATAGCCCTCTTCGGCTGTGAAGAAGTTCTCCAAAAAAGTTCTGGCGTGGTTCAGTGGCCCGGCGTCAAGGATGATGGTCCCCGCTGCCATGGCCTCGGTGCGTTCATGCTGGTTGACCATGAAGATCAGCGAGCGTAACGTCGCACCCGTTCCCTTAAACCCGCGCCATTTGTTCTCGCAGGCATTCGAGTGGTACTTAGGGCCGTTTGAGCTCCAGCGGTCCCAAGCCTCTAGCGCGTCCTCTGAGCCCTCAAACTGGTGGTGCAGGATCATGCCTATCTTGAGCCAGTTGTCGTACCCGTAGTCGCTGTATTTGGCTAGTAGCTCGTCCTCTACACGCTTGAGGTCGTACTCTTCTAGCGGCGCCACATAGTCGGCGAACTTATCACCCGTCTGGCTGATGGTGCGCGGTGGCACGATCTCTGTCAGGTTCTGCGGCTCGGCTGGTATCTGGCCCTTGATGTAGTGGCCCGTGACGGTGAAGTACCGTGACTTAGGGTAGATCTCCAGTCCAATGGCGTGGTCGACGTGGCTGGCCGGTAAGTTGGCCCGCGTGAATATCTTTACGCCGGTACCCGACGGGCTCACTTCCATGTAGCCATCAATCTGGTCCGCAATATGCTGCAGTGCAGCATTTGTGAAAACGCCCATGTCGGCGTCATAGCAGTCATCCAAGTCGACACCAATGACGTCATCGTCGTCGGTAAAGACAAAGCCAACGCCGTCGTATTTGTTGTTGCTGGTCTGGTAGGCGTGCTGTACGGTAACGAAGTCAGTCCACGTACTGGGGTTGGTTGATGAGGCTGGCTGGCCGTTGTTTTGGGTTGGCAGCTTGGACCATCTCTTGTTCCCCTCTTCGCCAACTTCAACGAGGCGCCATAGTACCCACCTTGGGGTTTGCTTGAGCTCAATGGGTATCTGGTCAAACTGAACTGGTAAGCATAGTGGTTTGTTGCTCATTTTGCCCTCTCTATTTGGGTATATTAATGCAAATTATGGTGAATGATAATGATTCTCATCTGTTTCCAATAAAATCAATGACTTATGATGCCAGTGCACGGGTTGAGTGGGTTGTAACCCCTTTTAACTCTTTTTTAAAAAAAAATTAAAAAAAATATTTATTAAGTAGAAGTGACTGAATAAGCCTCGCAACCCGTGCACTTTCATACTTTATACAGCGCATGGGCTATATGGCCCAGAAAATAGACCGCCGTAAACATCAAAAACAGCTTAAACGCTAAGTCCTTATTATTTCGCTTCATGTCTTCACCTCGTAGCCCATCTGATTTAACATCCTGTACGCCCACACCCTAAACTTGACCCTGTTGTCGTTGGTCTGCTTATCACGTGGATCCCATAACGCGTCTATTACTACGTCACCTGCTGAGTTGATGCCCTCAATCTTTGTCATGTTACCGTCCGCGTCGTACACGTCCACTGGGGTAACGATGCCCTTACTTGTCTTGTCCATTAGTTCTTGTCCTTTATAACTGAAAATATGTCTGGTACCCGAGAGTTGATCTCGTCCCAGCTGTCCGGTATGCCGTAGTCGCCCCTAATCGAGCTCATACGCTCTTCTTTTCTAAACTCTGGCTCTACGTCCCACCATGCCAGTGATGCCTCCTTGTACTCGGCCCACTCCTCGTTTAACTCGAACAGTGGGTGATTCATTCCTACAATATCCACCGTGCTGGTGTAGTCCCGGTGTGGCACGTAGCTGTTAGCGTTGAAGTCTTTGGTACGCACAAGGCCAACTCTGTTACGCGCCTTAATAAACCGCTGATAAGCCCGTTGTTGCTTATCTGTCAAATTAATCATCATTTTCCTCAAAAAACTTTTCGTTCTCAATGTTGTCTAAACTCACCGGCTCTCGGGCTATAAAACCTTTTAGCTGGTGAATCCTCGACTCTCTTACGTCCATCGTCTTTGCTATCTCAGATACCAGTGGCTTACGCCCCAGCTCTTGTAGTAGCATGCGCTCGTTATAGTTCATGCGCTTTAGTTCTTCCATGATGTTGATGGGTAATCTGATGATGTTTGACGTGTTGTCCAACTCGCGCTGAAGTCCACGCAGTATGAATGACCTGGCGAACGCCGAGAACCTAATATTCTTCATAGGCTTCCAGCGCTTGGCCGCGATGAGCAGCTGCTCATTACCAATGGCAAGCAGGTCCTCCAGCGGCATCTTGCCGTGCTGCCAGTACGTCGTCTTACAGACCACGTGAGGCACAAAGCGTAAGTTGTGGGTTACAAGTTTATCTAGCGCAAGGCTGTCACCCTTGGCTATGCGAGCACCGAGTGCGTGCTCTTCTTTCATGGTTAGTGGCTCAATGCCAAAAAGTGACTGCAGGTAGTCCGTCTTTATGTCATTGTCAGCCACGTGTCTTCCTTATTCGATTGCTTTGACTACTACGGCGTCGATTGCCTTAACCTCTGTGACACTGGCAACAAACTCTTCATTGCTGAGCTTGCGTACTAGCGTTGGGCTAATCGTTGCGCGGTCGTAGTGCTGCACCTCTGCAAAGAACTGAAGTCCCTCGTACTTGCCGGCACCCAAGGCGATTAACTCTGCCTTGATGGCCCGTGCTGCAGCCTCACGCTGTGCAATCTCTTTTACTAAAATACCTAATTCGTCAATTTTTTGTGTCATGTTCATGGTGATTTTCCTTTGGTGTTAATTATATCAAAAATATTTAGTTTGGTTTATGCATCTACGGTCATTGATTCCATCTCGGCTTTTGTGAAGATGCATTTATAGATACGGTACCGAGTCAGTAACAAGTCCGCGTAGCTGCGTGCGTCTTCGTACAAGTCAAAGCCGTGGTTGTTGCAGTAGTAATTAAACATTTGCCGCTCTCCTTTTTTTGCTCATGTGCTCATTATACATCCAGTACATTGGGTCTTCGGATGTTTGGTGGTAAATCATTAAATAATTCCATGCGTTGGGGTTTTGCTTGTCCTCTTCATGGTAGTCACCACGACAAACAAATCCAACAAATGCCATGCAGGCCATGTCTTCGTACCCACACAAACTTTTTTTCTCGCATGTAATGCAAGGTTCTAATTTACTCATACTGCCTCCTGATTACTTATTACTACGTTGTCATCAACGATGGGCACAAACACGTACCCACCACGCCCATGGTCACCGACTGCAAACTTGTAGTCCCGCCAGTCCAAACTCATGGCCAGTCGCATTGCTACTGACTCATGTGCCTGCTTGGTACTAAGTCCATAGTCCAGTGCATCGGTTAGTGACACGTCACGATGTGATACGGTGGCCTTGATACGGGCCCCACGGTTATTAGTTGGTGATAGATACTTGGTGGTGATTATGTACATGTTATGCCTCCAGCATTAGTTCGGCCCATTCGAGGCCAGATTGTTTAATAACGTACTCGTATGATCCTCTAGTGCCCTGCTTAACGTCATCCCGTGATGGTAGTACGTTACCGTAGTAATCACGGGCCTGATCGCGCCCAAGCATACAGTGGCCATACTCTATGGCGTCCATCATGGCACGTCCGTAAGACCCTTGCATGGCCCACGCCGTGCCGCTGTTAATGGCGCGTTGTAGTGCAAAGTAGTGATCTTCGAGCGTGTCGTCATCGTTGCCGTTTTCAATTGTCTCAATGTCGTTTAGTGTCATCATTTTAAGTATTCCATAGGTTAAGTAATTCGTTTTTATGTTGCTCGTTTAGTGTGTCGACAATAGCGTCCCCGCCAATGTCCTTAATCCAGCCGCTGCCGTACCATTTGTGGTGGCTGGGGTGGAAGTCCAGCTGTAACCAGTTCTCGCCCCACAGGACCTCTATGGCCTTGTGGCCGTCTTTAATGGCCGACTGTACTTTTTTAAGCACTTGGGCCCGGCTTGGTTTTTTGTTATCAAACTCAATCGTAAATACGTTGTACATGGTGCTCATAGTCCTAACTCCTCAAAGTGAGCCTGTGCCTCGGCACGGGTTTTAAAACGCTTACGGTCATACGGCATACCTATGCCGCCCTTACGCTTATATATCTCGTAGGTGCCCCCACCAAATGGGCACACCTGCACCTCGTAGGTCGTTGGTGCGTCCACTGGCGTATTCCACAACTGGGCACACTGTTGGTTAAAGTCATTCATTATGCACACTCCTTAGTTTTAACTTCCTCATACATCATACGCCCAGCCACTGTGCGCAAAATATCAATCGCTATATCGCGACGAATTTGCTCTTGCAAATTAGTAGCACTCTGGGCACCGCTCCAGCTCGAGCTGTTGCTCGACATAACACCCTGCAAGTAACCCACCTGCTTGGCCGGGCTATCTAGCAACATTACCTCTTCGTGCATTCTCAAATATTCAGCCTTGAAAAAGGCTTTTTCGAGTTCACGTACTGCAAATTGCAAGTCATTCATTTTAAATCTCCTTATTAGTCTTCGTACACACCCAGCTCACCCGGGTTGATCCATTCTGCATGCAGGCCATATTTACGCAGGGTATTGAATATCACTGGCGACACGCCAAACTCCCAGTTGTCTATTCTGTATCCGTCGTAGTAGTCACAGAATTTATAGCTATCGCTATCTTCTGCGCTTATGGCCCAGTTTTCCATGTCGCTGCGTTGGTAAAGGGGCACGCCCAACTTGGTGAGCGCGTTAAATGCTAGTCTGTAATTTCGTTTCATGGTGGTATTCCTTTTTGTGTTGATCTGTTTATTGTAATGAGCCACAAGCTCATAGAACGAGCCTGCTGCTCTTATAGTTTATTAAAGATGCATGACAGGCGACTCTCCAGCTTGCCGCCTACAAACCGGGCAAATGCCCGGGCCCGTTTAATGTTATCGAACGAGGCGCTGTATTCCTCGCCCCGGGTTTTATAAAACACTATAAACATACAGCCTCCTTGGCCTTGTAATAATTGCGGATTAAGGATAACGCCCCCGATTGGCTCAGTGACCGGCCTAACAGGTGGCGGCTTGGCTCTTCGTCGTCCTTTACATAGGCTACGTAATGGTAGTCGTTGTCAGAGCCATAGAAGCGAATAAAGCCTACCAACTGGTAATCATTGCGGTTGACTACGTGCCACTCGCTCTGGCCCTTTTTAAATTGGGGCACGCGGATTGATTTAAGTTTGATCATGGTGTATCTCCTATTGGTTATTTTGTGCTTCGTGCATTACAAGTGCCCACTCGGCCTCGATGTCCGCGAGCTGGTCACGGGTGGCGTCGATGGCCATGCGCACTTGTGCTAGTGCATCCCAGTCGCCCTCTTCTAATAGTAAAGCCTCTTCTACTAACAACTTACGTAAGTGCTCTTCAATTTTGAACTTAGTCATGGTGTATCTCCTAGTTGGTTGGTCATCATCAGTGAGCGCCTAACGCTCAGACCGCATTGCTGCGGTTTCGACCTGTACTACTTTTCCCGCAAATTACGTAATGCAATTAGTAAGGTGCGGAGCTTGATTTCTTCAAGTGCCATGCCATACTGGCGCTCAATCCAGTAAACGGCATTTTCGCCGTGACTGCGAATCTCATCGCATATTGCTGTAAGCTCTTCTCGTTGAATTTCTTCAAGTTCGGATTGATAGTCCATATATTCTCCTTGGTGGTGGTTAGTACTGCCTCTAGCTACCTGGTAACAAGTAGCTATGAGCATTACTATCTTTACGTCATACGCTGTGTTGGATAACAGCACCGGTTCTGCCGGCTCCCCCTTATTTATCGCGGTTGGGTTTGCGTACTTCGTTACAACAGAATCAGTATCGCAAGCTATATGCAAATACTCAAGAACTTTCGACAAAAAAACTACCCTCTAATCTGACAATCTTTGGGGCCCAATTGGCTACTGGGTTTGGTGGCGATTAGTGGGGCGTGGTGGGGGATTGTGGGCTGGCGTGGGGGCTGTCGGTTACTGGTATGGCGGTCCACCTCCCCATATCGCCTCGCCTGCGCGTGGCCCCTCCCCGCAACCCTCCTGTCTACTGGATTGCTAGAGATCTTGGCGCGGTAATACGTTAGCAGCCTGACTGGCGATCGCGTCATGGCGGCCCGTCTAGACGCCCCTATGCCGATGCACCAACATGGTGCACTGCCTAACTGGCAATGACGCAGTGCAGCACGTCGACTCTGTCCCCATTACCGCAGTGCAGCAGACGCGCCCACTATCCACTCTGTCCCCATTATTAGCAGTCGATGCGCCTGAGTGCTAAGTAGGCGCGTATGTAAGTAAGCGCTCACTGGGGGTGGTGCAGTGCAGCATGTATGTAAGTGAGTACTCACTGGGGGGTGGTGCAGTGCAGCATACTGGTCGATCCGCCAGCTCGGCCTGTAAGTGAGCGCTCACTTACGCTAGGAGGCATACTGGCAAGGGGCCTTTTCGTTAAACGGCATACACCGTTTAGGGTCCCATCGGGGAGGGACGGGCGGGGGGCCCCACAAAGCCTGAGTTTTTATATTTTTTTTACATTTACTACATAATTTCACATTGTAAAATTTTTTTATAAAATTACTTGAGAATCATTCTCATCTAGATTCAATATAATCAAGCACTTACAACTTGAGTGCACGGGTTGAGTGGGTTGTAACCCCTTTTTATTCTTTTTAAAAAAAATTAAAAAAAAATATTATTAAGTACTGGAGGCAGTGATTAAGCCTCGCAACCCGTGCACTTTGGCATTTATTTCTATTATTGGAAGGAAAACAACGATTGTTTGCATTAATGTAAGTATGAATGACTATGTCTACCAAATCAAAGGTGCATTGGAAAGTCCTGTTGGTGAGTTCAAAGGATTCCAGGTATTAGTGTGTGACCTTAACAACTTTGAGGTGGTAAACGTACCGGCAGAGATTTTAAACAACGAGACGGCTAAATACATCCAGTTTCGTTTAAAGGTGTCTTCGGATGCTTTGGAAATACAAAAGCTGCCGTATTCAATACAATCAAACATAAGGGCGCCGCTAGGGCGTTGGCTGGACCGCTGGGTCCTAAATAATTTTTATGGCGATATTAGCAACAGAAAAAGTACTAACGCTTGATTACTGGAAGCGTGCAGGTAACTTGGTTGAGGGTGACTATGTCTTTGATAGGAACGGCAAGATTGTTCGTGTCAAGTTAATCCAAAATTATCAGGCAACCGAGTGCTACAAGGTTACATTTAGCGATTGGCTTACCATCCAAGGTGATGGTGCGCTTAAACTTCCATTGGAAAACCAAAAATATCGTAACAGGCTTGGTTCTTACATGGGAGTTAAACGATTTAGGCGGCCACTAAAGCCTACTAGTATTCAAGATCTACTTTCCCTACCGCTTAAAAATAAAAGAAATCGTCTCGTCTACTCCGTTCCGACTACCCAACCCCTGGAACTACCCCACCAAGTACTACCAATCCCGCCATTTATCATGGGATTTTGGTTTTTTGCCAGAAAATCCAATGGAAAACTGTCAGCGGCACGTGGCATGCAAGACTATGTTGAGCAGCAGTTCAAAGATTTTGGCTACAAAACAAAATTTGGCAGGAAACAAAAGACAGGATCCAGAGATTTTAGTGTTAGCCCGAGTATTGAGTCGCAACTTGTGCCCAACATACCCACTAAAATATCAAACAACTACTTACTTGGCTCACCTGAACAGCGAATTGAGTTGCTTAGGGGAATTTTTTGTACTAAGAGCAGGGTCTACTCACAAAAGAGAGACCGGTTTCAATTTTCTTCTAAGCAGTTAAATTTAATTTCTCAGATTCAGTTCTTAGTTGAGTCTCTTGGCATAAAGACCACCCAAAATTTTGAGAACACGTTCAAGCACTACACGTTATTTTTTAAATCAGGCATAAAGCTGATAGAGAACCAGAACTCGCCGCCGATAAAGGTGCATCAGAGTAGACGGTACGTCTGCAGCATAGACCCCATTCAACCCCAATCCTGTGTTTATATAGAAACCACCGGGGAAGACAACACGATTCTCGTAGGAGAAGGCTTCATATCATGTCTTTAACACCCAAACAAGAACTTACACTAAAGAAGTTTGCAGAGGCACGTAAGCACTGGCCTAACCAGCAGCTTGACGCCCTTATGTGGCAGGTCAAGTGGTCGCTACAGGCACTAGATCACCAGAAAGAACCAGAAGATAATGAGTATGATACGTTCCTTATGCTTGCGGGTCGTGGATCAGGTAAGACGCACACTGCCAGTCATTGGATTGGTATCCGTGCTTGGCTGTACGACAATACAAGATGGCTGGTCACAGCCCCGACCTCCAACGATATACGCGCAACTTGTTTTGAGGGAGACTCAGGGCTTATCAATATCATCCCCAAGTCACTCATCCGCGACTACAACAAGTCTTTATTCGAGATCACCCTTACCAACGGCTCTATCATTCAAGGCATTCCCGCCTCTGAACCTGAACGGTATCGCGGTAAGCAATACCATGGCGCTTGGTTCGACGAGCTGTGTGCGTTTGATTACCTCGATGAAGCCTACGACGGAGTACAGTTTACCCTCCGGCTCAAAGATCCCAGGATCTCTCGAGTGCAGCAGATTATTACCACCACACCAAAGCCAAAAGAATTAATTGTAGACTTAGCTGAGGGTAAGATTGGTGGTGACGTGTACATGGTTAACGCCAGCTCGTACGACAACCGGGCTAATTTATCCGAAACGTTTTTTAAGCAGCTTGAGACGTACGATGGCACCGACATGGGCCGCCAAGAAATTTACGGCGAGATCCTTGACCCAGAGGCCACTGGTATCATCAAGCGTAAGCAGTTTAAAATGTGGCCCGCTAACAAACCAACGCCGACGCTTGAGTACGTGATCGCGTCATACGACCCGGCTACTAGCGAAAAGACAATGAACGACCCGACAGCCTGCACGGTGTGGGGAATATTTGAACAAGAAGACGCTGGCACGTCAGTCATTCTCCTAGACTCATGGGACGAACACCTGTCGTATCCCGAGCTGCGTCGTAAAGTTATCAGCGACTTTAAAGAAGTAGTCTACGGATCAGATAACGAGTTTGGTAAGGGCCGTAAGGCAGACCAAATCTTAATGGAAGACAAGTCAGCTGGTATCAGTCTAATCCAAGAACTACAGCGTGCCGGCGTTCCTGTCCGTGGATACAACCCCGGAAGAGCTGATAAGGTACAGCGGCTTAACATTGTCGCGCCCCTCGTATCTAAGGGTAAGGTATTCATACCAGAGGACACCGAACAAAAAGGCGACTTTGCCACATGGGCAAAACGCTTCCTGCGTCAGGTATGCTCGTTTCCTGAAGCCGGTGGCCATGATGACTACGTAGACTCCCTGTCTCAAGCCTTACGGGTGCTCAGGGATTCTGGTTGGCTGCAGCTTGATCCATTGCCGGCGAGAGACTATGATTACGCTGACGACGACTCTAAAAAACGATTTTCTAATCCTTATGCACAATAAGGGCGGATTATGCCCTTTATTTGCATTATTGTAATTAGGATGAATAATTTAAAAATCCCCCACGAAAATTCAAAATAATGGCGAATCCCCAAATACCAATTCAATCAGGCTCATATCTTCCGTCTTTAGACAGAGAAGAAGATATTCAAAAAGCAAAAGCGCAAGACGCTGATATGGATTATTACGAAAAAGAATTGGGCCTCGAAGAAGATGAAGTAGAGGAAGAAGTTATTGAAATGGAAGATGGTTCCGTTGTCGTTAACTTTATTCCAACAAAAAGCCCACAAGAAGCGCCAGAGTTTTATGCTAACTTAGCAGAAGAATTTGACGGCGGTCTTTTACAATCACTTGCCGTTGAATACTTAGACCTTATTGACGTTGACCAAGAGTCACGTAAGCAACGTGATAAACAATACGAAGAAGGCCTACGCCGTACTGGCCTAGGCAAAGACGCACCTGGCGGCGCTACGTTTGATGGTGCGTCTAAAGTTGTGCACCCCGTCATGGCTGAGGCCTGTGTTGACTTTGCTGCATCGTCGTCAAAAGAATTACTGCCACCTGAGGGCGTTGTTAAGTCAAACATCAAGGGTAATGCAGACCGTGTAAAAGAAGAGACAGCAGACCGTAAAGTATCGTTCCTTAACTGGCAGCTCTCTGAACAAATTCCAGAGTACCGCGACGAGATGGAGCAGTTACTCACACAGTTACCCCTCGGTGGCTCACAGTTTTTAAAATGGCGTTATGATGGCGAACAAGCAAGACCTACTTGTGAGTGGGTTGCGATTGACAACATTCTTTTACCATATGCGTCAACCAATTTTTATACATCACCACGGGTAACTGAAGTACAAGACATTACTGAAGATACGTTTTTACAACGTATTGAACAGGGTATCTACATTGACATAGATACCGTATACACATCTGATGCTGCTCTAAATGATCAGACAAGATCACAAAAAGCAAACAACAAGATTGAAGGCAAAGACGAGCCATCTAAGAACGTTGATGGTTTGCGTCGTGTTTATGAGATAACATGCTTTATGCGGTTAGATGACGATCCTGAAACAGAAGGTCGTCGTGCTCCGTATATTATGACAATTGACGAGACTACAAGCAAAGTTATTGCTCTGTACCGCAACTGGGAATGCAACGATGAAAAATTCGAAAAACTGGAGTGGTATGTCGAGTTTAAGTTTATTCCTTGGCGTGGAGCTTACGCTATTGGCTTACCTCAGCTTATTGGTGGCCTTAGTGCTGCTCTTACCGGTTCTCTTCGTGCTTTACTTGATGCTGCACATATCAACAACAGCCAGACAATGCTTAAACTCAAGGGTGGACGCATTGGTGGGCAAAGCGACAGGATTGAGCCAACCCAAGTAGTTGAGATTGAAGGCGCACCTGGTGTTGATGATGTACGTAAGATTGCAATGCCGATGCCGTTTAATCCACCATCAAGCGTATTATTTAATTTACTTGGTTGGTTAACAGACGCAGCCAAGGGTGTTGTTACTACATCTGAAGAAAAGATTGGTGATGCCACCAATAACATGCCAGTGGGTACAACTCAGGCATTGATCGAGCAGGGTGCTAAGGTATTCTCAAGCATTCATGCACGCTTGCATCGTAGTCAGGCTAAGTCATTAGCAATTATCTCTAGGTTAAACCATTGGTACTTGCAGGACATGGACAATCAGTCTGGTACTGAGGTTCAAGTTCGTGACTTTGCGTACAACAACGACGTACGACCGGTATCTGACCCAAATATATTTTCTGAGACACAACGTCTTGCACAAAACCAAGCGCTATTGCAAATGGCAACTAGTGCGCCACCTGGAATGTTTAACATTCGTGCGGTGTATCGTCGTGTCTTAGGTCAACTTAAAATCCCAGCGATTGATGAGGTACTACCAAATCCGTTGGGCGCTAAAGAATCTAACCCAGCACTAGAAAATGTGTCTATGACTATGGGACGAGCTGCCGCAGCCTACCCCGACCAAGACCACATTGCTCACATTAAGATTCATTTAGAGTACGCTAACAATCCAGCTTACGGTGCAAACCCTGTAATTGGCCCAGTTTTCGCGCCCCAGGCTTTGGAACACATTAAGCAGCATCTGACGTTGCATTATCTGCAGTCCATGCGTGCTTATGTGGCCGAAGCACAAGGTGGCCGCGATACCCTTGAGTTGCACCAAGAAAAACCACTAGATCAAGAAGCACAGCAAGCGCTGGCTATTGCATCGCAGTTAGTAAATCAAGAGTCACAGCAGACTATGGCACCGTTTGTGCAGCAAATCCAGGCATTAGCACAAAAAGTACAGCAAGCACAGCAAGCTAAACAACAACAGGCCGCTGAATCAGATCCTACGGCTCAGGTTATTCTCAAGACTCAAATGGCAGAGACTCAGCGCAAACAAGCCGAGTCACAAGCTAGAATGCAGATTGAAAACCAAAAAGATCAACAAGAATATCAGCTTAAAATTGCCGAGTTACAGCAAAAAGTACAAGAACTGCAGACTAAGTACCACACTCAGACAAGCATTGACGCTAACAAGAACGCCACGCAGATCGCAATGGCCGACATTAACAACGCGTCACGTGAGCGTGTGGCCTCAATCAACGCTGGTGCCCAGTTGGGCGCAGATCAGATGGCTATGGCCCATGAGCAGAACCAAACGGCCTTGGCGGCGTCACATGCAGCCCAAAAAGACATCCTACAGCATGGTTTAGAAATAGAACAACAGGCATTTCAGCAACAAGCTGCTCAGGTTCAGTCTCAAATTGCAGCCCAACAACAGGCGGCCCAAGCAGAACAAGCAGCCCAACAACAAGCACAACAAACTGGCTTAGAACACGCTACAACCATGCAACAAAATGATCAACAGCACCAGCAGGCATTAGAACAACAGGCAGCAGTACCACCAACACCACCAACAGGAGCAATCTAAATGGCAAATAAGAAACAAGAAGGCGAATTAGGCTTTCGTCAGACATACAAACAAACTGGAAACCAAGGCTACGGCGGCGGTCCCGGAGAGACAACAATTGATGCGGGCAATTCAGGCTCACATCGGGATAACAACTGGAAAATTGGCGCTAAACAAGCAAATACCAAAGCAGCCGGTAAAATTGGCCCAGGTAAAAACCTCAATGAAATTGGCGGCGGCAACTTTTATTAATTAATTAGGGCGGAAATACTCGCAATATTGCATTAATGTGAGTATGAAAGACTTTATTAGTGAAATTATCGGTCGTGTAAAGACTGAGCAAAATTCAATAGCTGAAACCGTTACAGCTGGAATGAATGTCAATTCCTTTGATGACTACCAACGATTAGTTGGTAGGCATGAAGGTTTCAAGATGGTACTTGACATTATTAACGAAATTTTGACGGAAGACGAAGAAGACCTGTAGAGGTTAAGGAGAGCAGCCGAATGGCAGCGTACGCATTTGATAGTAAAAATAAAGATGAACCGGATTTAAGATCAGAATCAGAATGTTTTCCTGATATTGACCCTGGTTTAGATGTTGCTGGAGACAGAGTACTTGTTCAGTTACGCAGGGAAAAAAGCACCAGCAAGGGCGGAATCATCTTAGTTGATGAGACCAGACAGACGTTACGTTTCAACGAAACCGTGGCTAAAGTAATCCAAGTCGGACCTTTAGCATATAAATCACCAGAAGACTTAACCCCATGGATCGAAGGTCCTTGGTGTAAAGAAGGTGACCTAGTTCGCACCATTAAATACGGCGGCGATCGGTTTGTTGTACAGCCAGACGACGAAGGATCACCAGTGGTCTTTATTACGTTGCAGGCACGTGAAATCATTTCTCGCATTAAGTCGTTTGAGTATGCGCAGAAAATGAAATCGTTTGTAGATTAACTTTTGTAAAAAAGAAAGCATAGCATGGCAGATAATGAAAAGAAAGACGTTCCCATTAAGGAACAATCAGATGGCTCCGTTCTAGCCAAAATCGAAGCTCCAGAAGAGTTTGATGATGAAGAAGAGCATAAAGAAGGCGGCAAAGTAGAGGCTGCCGAAGAAGAACAGTCAGAAGAAGATGCACAAGAAGATGCAGATGATGCAGAAGATAGTGCAGATGAGTCTGAAGATGAACGCGAAAAAATTCGTGAAGCCAGACGTGAAGAGCGTAGATTAAAGAAAGAATTATCTAAGCAACGTGAGGCGTCATCTAAACACAAAATTAGTGCGCTTGAGAAACGAAACGAAGACTTAGCCAGACGCTTGGCAGCAGTAGAAAATACCGCAGCATCGTACCAGTTTGCACAAATCGATAAAGCCATTGAAGATGAGGCTACCCGAGTTGAGTATGCAAAAATGAAGATGTTGCAAGCTGCTCAGAGTAACGACGCAGAATCTCAAGTAGAGTATTTAGAGCAGTTAACAGACGCTAAGCAACGTCTTAACCAAGCTCAGTATTATAAAAAACAACAGCTTGAGCAGGCTAAGGCACCTAAACAAAATGTGCCAAACGAGATGTCTTCAGAAGTACAACAAAATGCAACACGTTGGCTAAAGAAGAACTCATGGTATGACCCGCAGGCTCGAGACACAGATAGTAGAATTGCCAAAGTAATAGATCAAGAACTTGCCTCAGATGGTTGGGATCCTAGTGATTCTGAGTACTGGGAAGAGTTAGATAATCGTTTGCAGTCCCGTTTACCACACCGTTATACCGGCAAAAGTGGTTCAAATACTAGACGATCAGCTGGCCCAACGGCCTCTAGTCGAGTAGCAAGTACAACCAGTACAAACAAAAACACAATCGTATTAAGCCCCGAGCGTGTTCAAGCAATCAAAGACTCTGGTTCCTGGGACAATGTAGAAAAACGAAACAAAATGATCCGGGCATACGCATCGTATGACCGCGCTAATAAAGGATAAACAAAATGGCAAATACAAGAATAAAACGTGACCTAGATGACCGCTTAGCGGAACGGGCACAAGAGGTATTGGAGCGTACCACAACGGCAGCTCCAGATGACATTGCACGTCGTGAACGCCTTGATGCGTTTAGAGACAAGTGGGCAAATAGTGCGTTGCCAGATTTACCCGGAGGAATTGTTCCGGGATTTCACTTGTGTTGGTTGTCAACAACCAATACTTACGACAGTATCGACAAACGTATGGCGTTGGGTTATGAGCCAGTTAAAGCTAGTGATTTAGGTAAAGGCTTTGAAGGACTAGGCAAGATGAACTCGGGCAAGTTTGAAGGCTGTATTAGTTGTAATGAAATGGTTCTCTTTAAGTTACCAGAAGACATTTACCAAGAAGTAATGCGTATGCTCCACCTCGAGGATCCACTCGAGCACCAACGCAACATCACCGCTAACGTGCGTGGTGCGGCGAGTGAAAATAAGGGCGGGCGTTCAGTCTTGGAAGGTGGCACACTGGAAATGGAAAAAGAAACCGCAAGAGCGAATAATAAAAACATTCGTTTTCAATAACAATCTTCAAAAACAAAGGAATTATCTTATATGTCTACGACATTAAAACCCTTTGGTCTGAAGCCCTCGTTCCACACAAGCGGTCTAGACCGTTCGACACCTTTTGCAGGTACGAATAGCTACATCACTGGAACTGCCGATTTTTCTCCTGCCTATGCGTTGGGCGCTGGTGAAGCATTTTACCAGTATCAACCTGTAGCAGTAGTTCCTGATGGCACCGGCGCTTTGACCTATGCTTCAAGCACTTCGGATCGCCTTATTGGCTCGTTCGATGGTGTAGAATTTACCGACTCACAAGGTCGTCGTTCTGTAGCAAAATGGATCTCTAAAGAGGCACTTGATGCTTCTTCACAAATCATTTTCTGGCTCTTCTCAGACCCACAACTGGTTTATGAAATTCAAGCTACGGGTTCTGTAACTCAAGCAGCAATGGGCCGTGATTTTAACTTTTCGAGCTCAGTTGGCTTTAGTCCTAAGTATGGTCAAACTATCGGTTTATCCGGTGGTGCTGGCTTTTCTACTTGCGCTTTAAACCCAACTCCAGTTTCTACTGGTGCACAAGGTCAAGTTAAGGTAGTTGGCTTAGGCCGTGAAGTTGCATACCCAACAGGTGAACTAAACGCATGGGGTGACACATACACCATCGTTCAAGTTCAAATCGCTAACAGCCAGTTGGTCGCTCCGTCGCCCTCGGTTTAACGAAAGAAAGGACTAAAACATGGCAACCCCAATGCGTAGTACCGACTTTCGTGCGGTAGTCGAACCGATTATCAACGAAGTCTTTGATGGCGTTTATGAACAACGCGCCGACGAGTGGAAAGGATTTGTAGAACAGATCCAAGGTATCCCACGTAACTATCACGAAGAAGTAATGCTGTACGGCATGAATGCCGCTCCTGCTATGCCTGACGGTACTCCTGTCAGCTATGACCAGGGTGGTACTCTGTACATCACACGTTTCATCTATCAAATCTATGGCTTGGCTTATGCTATGACCAAAGTGTTGATGGAAGACGGTGATCACATCCGTATCGGTAGCACCTTCGCTAAACACTTGGCTCAGTCGATGATTGAAACCAAGGAAACCCTCTGTGCTAACCTGTTGAACTTCGCGTTCACAGCTGGCTATGTTGGTGGCGACGGCGTGACATTGATTAACACAGCTCACCCTGTAGCTAACGGTTTAACCTACAGCAATCAATTAAGCACTGCTGCTTCATTATCACAAACCTCAGTAGAGCAGATGCTTATTCAGATCCGTTCAGCCATTGACAACAATGGTAAGCGTATCCGTCTAAAAGCTGAGCAGTTAGTTGTTCCTCCAGCACTCGAGTTCCAAGCAGAAGTAATTCTGAAGTCGGTTCTCCGTTCTGGTACAGCTGACAATGATCTTAACCCAATCAAATCCACGGGCATGTTGCCTAAGGGTACCCATGTTGTAACTCGTTTGAGTTCCAGCAAGGCTTGGTGGGTTCAGACTGATGCTGAGAATGGTCTAATGCTCGTAATGCGTCGTCCAATGGAGAAATCCATGGAAGGTGACTTCGAGACAGACAGCATGCGTTATAAAGCTACCGAGCGCTATGCGACCGGCTGGCATGATGCACGTAACATCTTTGGTACAGCTGGTTTGTAATACAAACCTTCGCAATAACAAAAAAGCCACCCACAAGGTGGCTTTTTTGCATTTTGGGGCGGAATCACGGACTTATTTGCATTAATATGTATAGGAAGAATTATCCCATTCTGACTGCCGACACTTCCCGGACAGACGACTCAGAGACAGCTTGGGATACCCACTGAGATTAAGGAATCAAATCAATGTCTAGCACATTTACAGTACCAATGCGTTTAAATACGCGTCAAACAACCAGCAACGATGGCACCATTTCTGCCGACACAACTGGCGCTTCAGTAATTACCCAGCAAGCTACTTTTACAGCAGCAGCCAATTCAACCATTGTAATCCCCGCTGGTTCAATCATCCATTTTATTCAAGCTTATGTTAATGATACTGCTACTAGCCGTACATTAAGCTTAACAGTTAATGGTGTAACTTCTTCTATCGGCGCAATTAGCACTACCGCTTTAGGTGTTGCTGCTGCAGCATTTACAGCAGACGCAGCTACGGCTAATTTGTTAGCTAATGTTGGTGCTTATGACTGTACAGTAACTTTAGGAGCTGAAGCTAGTTCTGCTGGTGTACTATCTGTAATGTACACAGGTCGCAACCAAGATGGCACAATTACTCCATACGGTTCTGGCTACACAAACAACTAATTAAAGGCCTATCATGCGTCAAGTAACAGTGACGGCCGATATACTGGACGGTGAGACGTACAACACCGTTCCAGTAATTCTCGACCAATATTTAACACCGTTTCAAGTTTCGTATATTTCCAGTGGTGATGGTCAAGTTGAAGTAACATTTACCGACCCATATCCAGTGGTTGACCAAGACTTTGTTGAGGCTGATTTTGACTGGATGAATGTTGCTACTACTTATCCAAACGCCGCAAACTTTATAGGACAGCCAGTTCGCGCAGTTAGACTATCTGGCGCGTCTATAAATACGACACTTACTGTAATACAAGCCGGAGACCAGTAATGCCGGTTTACCTCGATACTCGAGGTAATAGCGTACTTTCTGTAGCGGTCTGTGATCGCTGTAACAGAAAGTTCGCCTATGTCGACCTCATGCCGGACCCTAATTTTCCCGGCATGAGAGTCTGCAAAGAAGACTTAGATAACTTTGACCCATGGCGTTTACCTGCGCTACAGACAGAAAATATCTCGTTGCGGTTCCCGCGCCCAGATGTATCTGTTTCAATGCCACGTAATTTAATGGATACAGAGGGTGCGCCAAATACGTACGTTCAATACAACAATTTGTACATTGAAGGTACACCATACGGGCAGGCAGGAGCGCCTGGCAACTTAGATCTAGCAAGCCAGTACATATCATCACCTCCCCCACTCAATCCGTTTATTTACAACATCTCACCAACCAGTGGACCACAAGCTGGTGGTACACTTGTGACGATTGATGGTGCAAATTTTGTAAACGTTACTAACGTAAAATTTGGTGGTGCCAATGGTACAAGCCTTAGCATCATAAACGCAAATCAATTAACCGTAGTCACACCACCATACGACATCACTGGTAGCGTGGACGTTGCAATATATTCCACATTTGGAATTGCGACGTGGCACGGTGCCTTTACCTACACATAGAATAAATGGCCAATCTACCAATTACACAGCTACCGGTTGCGCTATCCTTAACGGGTGAAGAGCAGGTACCGATAGTACAACATGGCATTACAAAGCAGGCGTCTGTATCACAGATTGCTAACGCTGCGTCGCCAGGTAAGTTAATCGTCAGCGTAGGTTGGACGACAGACTACTACATCATATTTTATTACAGCGACGGTACATCACAAGAAATTGGACCTGTTCCTGGATTTACCAATGCCTATGTTGATGGCAACGGTGACTTAATTTTAGTTGAAACAGATGGCACACTGCTAAATGCAGGCCACGTCGTCGGTGCCACTGGCGCGTCAGGCTACAGCGGCGCATCAGGATACAGTGGCGTTAGTGGATTTTCTGGATACTCTGGTATTTCTGGCTATTCTGGTATTTCTGGATACTCCGGGTACTCTGGTATTTCTGGCTACTCTGGGTACTCTGGTATCTCTGGCTACAGTGGTGATTCTGGCATCTCTGGATACAGCGGCAAATCTGGGTATTCTGGCATCTCTGGGTACAGCGGCGTTAGTGGATTTTCTGGATACTCTGGTATTTCTGGCTATTCTGGTATTTCTGGATACTCCGGGTACTCTGGTATTTCTGGCTACTCTGGGTACTCTGGTATCTCTGGCTACAGTGGTAAATCAGGATATAGTGGTACATCAGGCTACAGCGGCAAATCTGGGTATTCTGGCATCTCTGGATACAGCGGCAAATCTGGGTATTCTGGCATCTCTGGGTACAGCGGCGTTAGTGGATTTTCTGGCCATAGTGGTTATTCTGGTATCTCTGGTTGGTCCGGCGATTCCGGTATCTCTGGCTATAGTGGTGACTCTGGTATCTCTGGCTACTCTGGTGACTCTGGTATCTCTGGCTACTCTGGTGATTCTGGTATATCAGGCTATAGTGGTTTTTCTGGTATCAGTGGTTTCTCTGGAACTAGTGGCATATCAAACAGTTATTATTTTTACAAAGCCAATACGTTAGTAAATAGCGGTGATCCAGGTTCAGATTATTTGCTTTGGGATAACGTATTACAAACCAGTGCAACACAAATTAACGTTAGCAATATTGCAGCAAACGGTGTTGATATCAGTGTATTTTTATCTTTACTTTCAACGACTGAAACGTTTGTTATTCAAGATCAAACAAACAGCGCTAATTATCAAAATTGGATAATCACTGCAACACCAGTAAACCAAGGTACTTATTTTACTATTCCAGTAGCATTAGTTGATTCTGGCGGAACAGGCACAGTACCCGGTTTTATTAACGACCAGGATATTATTCTTGCACTGGTTAATGGTGTTAGTGGTTTCTCTGGCACTAGTGGTTTCTCAGGTTACTCTGGTATCTCTGGCTACTCAGGTGACTCTGGTATCTCTGGCTACTCAGGTGACTCTGGTATCTCTGGCTATAGTGGTGACTCTGGTATTTCTGGTTGGTCTGGTGACTCTGGCATATCTGGTTGGTCTGGTGACTCTGGTATCTCTGGTTGGTCTGGTGACTCTGGTATTTCAGGGTATTCAGGTATTGGATTATATTTTAAAGGCGCATGGAATCCTTTTGCTGGGTATAATATAAATGACATTGTTACTTATTCTGATAACAATACTTATATTGCAATTAGAAATAATGTCGGTGAAGTAGACCCACCTTACAATCCTTTTAGTTGGTCTTTATTTGTTCCGCAAGGAATTTCAGGATACTCTGGCTATTCTGGTGATTCTGGTATTTCTGGATATTCAGGTGACTCTGGTATCTCTGGCTACTCTGGTGACTCTGGCATTTCTGGCTTCAGTGGCGACTCTGGCATATCAGGCTACAGCGGCGACTCTGGTATCTCTGGTTACTCTGGTGATTCTGGTATCTCTGGCTTTAGTGGAGATTCCGGCATTTCTGGCTATTCTGGTGACTCTGGCATCTCTGGTTACAGTGGTTCTGGTATTTCTGGATACTCTGGTGACTCTGGGATTTCTGGCTACTCTGGTGATTCTGGTATCTCTGGCTACTCAGGCATATCAGGTTTTAGCAATAAATATGCAACAACAAGTACTGATCCAGATTTTGCTTTAGGTGATATATCCGGCGCTATTATTGTTGGCACAGGATTAAGTTGGACTGTTGGCCAAACAGCAGTAATTGCTTATGATACTTCAAATTATGCCAATGTTACAGTTACAGCATATGACCCCATAACTGGTTTATTTTCTTTTAATGTTAATAACTATGTTGGTATGGGAACATATCCTTGGGTTATAAATTTACAAGGTGCTACAGGAATTTCAGGATACAGTGGTTTTTCTGGTATCTCTGGTTACTCTGGTAGTGGCATTAGTGGATACTCTGGTAGTGGCATCAGTGGATACTCTGGCACATCAGGCTACAGTGGTATAAGTGGATACTCTGGCGCATCAGGCTACAGTGGCATTAGTGGATACTCTGGTAGTGGCATCAGTGGATACTCTGGCACATCAGGCTACAGTGGTATAAGTGGATACTCTGGCGCATCAGGCTACAGTGGTATAAGTGGATACTCTGGTAGTGGCATCAGTGGATACTCTGGCACATCAGGCTACAGTGGTATAAGTGGATACTCTGGCGCATCTGGTATCTCTGGCTACTCTGGTATCTCTGGCTACAGTGGTATAAGTGGTTACTCTGGTTTCTCTGGTATCTCAGGTTACTCTGGTACATCAGGCTATAGCGGTATCAGCGGTTACTCCGGGTTTTCTGGCATCAGTGGATACTCTGGTGCATCTGGCATCAGTGGATACTCTGGAATCTCTGGTGCATCTGGTATCAGTGGGTACTCTGGCATCAGTGGCTACTCTGGTGCATCTGGTATCAGTGGATACTCTGGCACATCAGGATACTCTGGCACATCTGGTTATTCTGGTACGTCAGGATACAGCGGTATCAGCGGATACTCTGGTATAGTACAAAGATACCTACAAGTTTTATTAAACTCTGGTTCTACTACCAGCGTTCCTGTCGTCAATGGATACATTGCCGTACTGCTAAACAATGGCTCAACAACTAACGTTCCTGTGAATTAAGGACCAAATATATGACTTCCCGTTACCCTTTAGTTATCGTATCGACGCAGATTGAAGAAATTCAAAACGGCGATACGATAACTATGCCAACCTCAGCTGCAGCCTTGGCGTTTAAGACGGCCAACATCGACGAGCCTGGCACTGTATCAGCTACGGCAGCGACGGGCACGATCAACTACGACATCACGACACAGTCTGTCTTGTTCTACACCAGCAACGCGTCGGGCAACTTCACAGTTAACTTTCGCGCCTCGTCTGGTACGTCGCTTAATACTGTGATGTCAACCAACGACGTGGTAACGGTATCGTTCTTAGTAACAAACGGCGCTACGGCATACTACAACTCTGCGGTACAGGTTGACGGAACAAGCTCAGGCGTGACAACTAAGTGGCAGGGCGGAACAGCCCCTACTAGCGGCGACGCCTCTGCCGTAGATATTTATAACTATGTTATAGTAAAGACTGCGAGCGCAACATTTTCCGTCTTTGCCTCTGTAACCAAATTCGCTTAAAGGTCTTATAGATGCCACGCTTATCTAAAATTGGTGCAGCAGCCCTAGCAGCTTTTGGCTTTAGTTCTGGCGCTGCTGGTGTTACTGCTAGTTATCTAGTTGTCGCTGGTGGCGCAGGTGGCGGTGGTCAATACTATACTGGCGGTGGCGGTGCTGGTGGTTTGCAAACAGGCACAACTACTTTAGCTTTAGCTAATTCTTACACAGTCACAGTTGGCGCTGGTGGCTCTGGTGGAGTTGGAGTAAGTGTTAGAGGTGTAAATGGTTCAAATTCTTCTTTTGGTACATTAACTGCATCAGTTGGTGGCGGCGGTGGTGGAGCTTGGTCTGGTAATCCAAATGGTTTAAGTGGTGGCTCAGGTGGTGGCGGTGGTGGTTCATATTCTGGTACTGGAGGCGCTGCAACATCAGGACAAGGAAATGCTGGCGGTGCTGCTTCAAGCGGTGGTGGTGGTGGAGGTGGCGCTGGTGCTGTAGGTGCAAGTGCAAGTAGCACTAATGGTGGTAATGGTGGAGTTGGTAATACATCATCTATTTCAGGAACTTCTACTTATTATGCAGGCGGTGGCGGTGGTGGTCCAGCAAATGTAGGCGGACCAGACGGAACTCCCGGAACTGGTGGATTAGGTGGTGGCGGCAATGGTGGAACAGGAAATAATCCGGGTGGCGCTGCTGGTGGTAACGGAACTGCTAATACTGGCGGTGGCGGTGGCGGTAATATGGCTGGAAATACTGGTGGCGGTGCTGGCGGTTCAGGCATTGTAATTATCAGCTACACAGGCGCACAACAATTTGGTGGCGGTGTAATTACAACCGATGGCACAAACACTATCCACACATTCACTACAAGTGGTGTCCTAAGTCCTATTAGTTCTTTATCTGCAAGCTATTTAATAGTAGCTGGAGGTGGTGGAGGTGGTTCACAGGGCGGAGGCGGTGGAGCAGGAGGCTTGTTATCTGGCTCTGGCGTAACTATTGATACCAATTCTACTTATCTTGTAACTGTAGGCTCTGGCGGTGCTGGCGCTCCAAGTGGCGGTGCATTAGGTCAAAATGGAGTTAGTGGAACAAATTCAACATTTAGCATGGTCACTACATCAGCAATCGGTGGTGGCTATGGTGGTGGTTATAATAATAATGGTGCATCTGGCGCATCTGGCGGTGGTGGTGGAAATATTGGAACTGGAGGCTCAGGCAGTTCTCCACAAGGTTATGCCGGTGGTAATGGTGGTTCAAATAACGCAAGTGGCGGTGGTGGCGGTGCAGGTGCAGTAGGTAATGTTCCAGTTCTTTTTGTTGGCGGTGCTGGTGGAGTTGGAACAACTTCATCAATATCTGGCTCAAGCACGTATTATTCTGGAGGCGGTGGTGGCGCAGGATTTAATACTACTGGTGGCGCTGGTGGTAATGGAGGTGGAGGTGCTGGCGGTGGTGGCGGTAGCGCAGGCACAAATGCAACTGCAAATTCTGGAGGCGGTGGCGGTGGAGGTGGCGCTGGAGTGTCCAATACTGCTGGAGGCGCTGGCGGATCAGGCATTGTAATCATTAGCTACACAGGCTCTACTCAACAGATGGCTGGCGGTTCAGTGACAATCACTGGCGGCAACGTGATCCACACCTTCACCTCAAGTGGATACTTAACACCATTAACATTACTCAATAACTCATTGCGGTTTAGAAGTAGTGCTAGTGCTTATTTAAACAAAACATACACAACTGCACCAACTAGTCGTACAACTATGACTATAAGTGCATGGGTTAAAAGAGGTGTTTTAAGTTCGGGCAACAAAACTATTTTTGGTACTGGCAATAATTATGAATCGGCTTATTTTAATTCTAGTGACCAGCTTTATATTGGTGGACCTTATATGTCCGCACAACAAGGGTCATTAACAACATCTCAAGTATTTAGAGACCCAGCCGCTTGGTATCATATTGTTGTTGTTTTTGACACTACAAATGCGACTGCGGCAAATCGCATAAAATTGTATGTAAATGGCACTCAAGTTACAGCTTTTAGCGCAAGCACAAATTCAAATCAAAATAACACTACTACTGAATTTTTAGTTTCAGGAGCAGTAAGCGATATTGGAGCCACTGGTGGCGGTAATTATTTTGATGGCTATTTAGCCAATGTTCAAGTAATTGACGGACAAGCACTAGCCCCTACAGCATTCGGCACATTTAACAGCTACGGTGTATGGCAGCCAATTAACTACGGCGGCAGCTACGGTACTAATGGATTTTATTTGCCGTTTAACCAAGGCTCGTCTACTTACGCTGGTAGCTTTAACGGTTCTAGCCAATGGTTGACTTGGCCCGCCAATTTGACATTAGGAACAAACAGCTTTACTGTTGAAGGTTGGTTTTACTTTACAGGCTTCCCAAATGCCGCTGGAGGTCACGGAGCTACTATTTTCCGTCAAGACCCAGCGGCTGGTACTATTTTAAATATTTTTGTTGAGGCGTATAGGCTTAAATTTTATTGCCCAACAATTGCCGTAGATGCATATTTGGGAACTGAAACCCTTACAACAGGACAATGGTATCACCTTGCTGTTGTTAAGAGCGGAAATACTATTACAGGCTATATTAATGGAACAGCAACAAGTTCCCCACAAACGGGTAACGGTAGTAGTATTCCTAATATGGCTAGTGTTGCAACGGGTAAGGGTGATAACTACACACAAGGTTATGTTTCTAATTTGCGTGTTGTTAATGGCGCTGCTGTTTACACTGGAGCGTTTGTACCGCCAACTTCTCCATTAACAAATATTGCCAATACAAATTCATTAATATTACAAAGTAGCACTGTTATTGACAACAGCTCCAATGCTTGGACAATTACAAACAACGGTGGCGTGACAATGGCTGCAGATGCAACCGTATTTGCCAATCCAAAGTCGTTATGTATAGATAATAGCCCAGCTCAAAATAACTGGACACCTAACAACATTAGTAATACATCAGGCTCAACATACGACAGCATGACCGATGTCCCAACACTAACAAGTGCTACTGCTGCTAACTATGCTGTCTTGAATCCTTTAAGCCAATCATCATCTGGTAACCCACCAACAGCAGGAAACTTAAATCCTAACGGTGGTAATGATATGGGAGCTACAATGGCGTTCCCAGCAACAGGTAATTTCTATTGTGAAGGTCAATGGACTAATGCTACACAGGCTTGTCATTTTGGTGTAATTAGTCTTTCATTACCAATTACTAGTGTATTGGCTTCAGGTTCTATGTATTATAGAAATGATGGTGCAATTTACATTAATAATTCACTTATTACTACTGTAGCTTCTTTTTCTGCTGGCGATATTATTGCTGTAACTGTTAATACTAGTACAGGTGCAGTTATTTTCTATAAAAATAATAGTTCAGTATATTCATCTAATTTGTCAGCAGCCAGCCTTACCGCAACAACATCTACATTTGGTGGTCGCTGGAATTCTGGAACAACCGCAGCTATGAATTTTGGTCAACAACCTTTTACTTACACTCCCCCATCAGGCTTCGTAGCCCTTAACACTTACAACCTATAAGAATATGCCAACAACATACGCAATACCTAATGGTCGGACAGTAATGGATGCTACTACCTATACAGCCAATGGTGGTGTCCAAACAGTTAATAATTCAGACCTTGGAACAACAGGATTTCAGCCTGATTTAGCAATATTAAAAAATAGAAACTCTGCTGGTGGATGGGCGACCATAGACTCAGTCCGTGGCACATCTTTATACCTTCAAACTTATTCAACAAACGCACAAGCAACGGACGCCCAACTAATAACTTCTTTTAATACCAATGGATATTCGTTAGGCACAAATCAGTTTAGTAACGGCACAACAATGGTTGGCTACCAATGGAAAGCTGGCGGTACAGCAGTAAGCAACACATCAGGAACTATTACTAGCTCTGTAAGTGCTAATACAACAGCAGGATTTAGTATTGTTTCTTACACTGGCAATGGTGCAACAACTCAAACTGTAGGTCATGGGCTGGGTGTTGCTCCACAAATGGTTATTGTTAAACAGATTCAAGATAACGGATATAACTGGCCCGTCTACCATATAAGCCTGTCTTCTGGCTATGCTGTATTTTTAAATACCACTGGCGCACAAGACAATAGCACTGTGTATTGGGGTTCTGTACCAACTACAACAGTATTTGGTGTAAATTATGCTGGTGCATTAACTAACCAAAGTGGTAAAGCCTACATTGCCTACTGCTGGGCTCCAGTAGCTGGCTTTAGTGCATTTGGTAGCTATGTTGGTAATAATTCAACAGACAACGCATTTGTTTACACGGGTTTTAGACCAAAATTTTTATTAATTAAAAATTCTACATCGGGTGGTTCAAGTGCTTATAACTGGGTTACTTATGACGGAGCTAGAAGCCCAACCAATGTAACAACAAATGTTCTTTGGCCCAGTTCATCTGCCGCCGAAAATGATGCCTCATTGTCGCCAAAAAATGGCGCAGGTGGAGATGGCAATATTGACTTTTTATCTAATGGGTTCAAAATTAGAAGCTCTGCATCTGCAATGGGTGGTTCAGATACTTACATCTACATGGCATTTGCCGAAAACCCTTTTAAATACGCTAACGCACGATAGGAAACACAATGTCACACTTTGCAAGAATAGAAAACGGAGTAGTAACCCAAGTAATAGTCGCTGAACAAGACTTTATTGCCACTGGCGCACTTGGTGACCCTGCTGCATGGGTACAGACCAGCTACAACACAATCGGTAACCAGCACCCTAACAACACACCTTTGCGTGGTAACTACGCAGGGATCGGCTACACATACGACAAAGAAAATGACGTATTCGTAGCCCCCAAGCCGTCCGATGATGCCATCCTCAACATGCAGACATGGTTGTGGGAAGTACCACAGACCGCCTAAGTATTATATAATAGTAGGGTTTGTATAAACCCTTGGAGATAGTATGAAGTACAGCATCGTAATACCGACATACAACCACTGCGAAAAATACTTAAAGCCGTGCGTTGACTCCATAATCAAGTATACTGATATGGGCAACGTAGAGTTAATTATCTCAGCAAACGGGTGCAAGGATAATACTGGAGCGTATTTATTTTACCTAAACTCCGCAATTCCAAACCTAAAGGTGGTGTGGGACGAGGAACCACTAGGGTACTCTAAGGCAACAAACGGTGGTATTAGGAACGCGGTAGCAGATAAAATTATCTTGCTAAACAACGACACGATCCTCTTAGACCAGCCAAAGAACCAGTGGCTTGAGATGCTAGAGGCGCCGTTCTTGCAAAACCCAAACATGGGGATTACTGGACCAATACTCCAAAACTCCCCAGAAGCAGGCCGTGATTTTTGCATATTTTTCTGTGTGATGATTGACAAAAAGGTATTTGACAAAATCGGTTTATTAAACGAAGAGTATGGCGTAGGAACTGGTGAAGATACCGAGTTCTGTATCGAGGCAGTCAACGCAGGCTTTGGAATGGCAGAGACCAACCCAAAAACGTTAGAACCAAATTTTTATGTTGGTGGATTTCCGATATACCACGTAGGCGAGGGAACGGTACACGATACCAACCTAGTACAAGACTTTAATAGTGTCTTCAGAAAGAACGCTAGGAAGCTGGGTAGGAAGTACAACCCTAGGCAATATAAGTGGTCTTTGATGAACAACTTTGAGCGCTACGTGGCAATCAAGGGAGAAGAAGTCCTACCAAGGGAAAAGGCAAGATACCTCTGGGCGGCGAGTAAGTTAATAGGTAACTCAGTGTTAGAGGTTGGTTGCTCAAACGGATATGGTTCACAGTTCTTTGGTGATACGGTTGACTACTTGGGCCTTGACTACAACGAGAACATTATTGAGGTAGCTAGAGAAGAGGGATGGGGTGACAACAAGCGTTTTGTACACGCTGACATCAACACATACCGACTGAATCAATACCACACCATCGTGGCGATGGAAGTAATAGAGCACCTAGACAACGGTCTAGAGGTAGCACAAAGATTAAAGCAGCACTGTAAACGACTTTTAATTACAGTTCCGTACATGGAAGTGCCTGGATTTTGGGGTGAGCACCATAGGTTGCACGAATTAAACGAAACACATTTACCTGGCTTTACGTATCAGTTTTTAAGCGAGCAAGGTGTTCTATCAGATACCAAGCACGATGGCATGAACTTAATGGTGTGTGAATACAATGCCTAGTGTACTGTGTAGTGTAGCGACAAGGGGTAGGTACCACACCACGCTACCACTCGTACTAAGCGCAATTATGAACCAGACGCGCAAGGTGGATAAGCTCATCATATACGATGATAATGACGAGCCAAAGGATGTGCGACAAGAGTACTTGTATAAGCACTTTTTTCAGATGTTAGACATCAAGGGTGTTGCGTGGGAGTGGCTCTTTGCACAAAAGAAGGGCCAGCACCACATACACCAGATGGCAAACATGCGAGGTTTTGATTGGGTGTGGCGCGTTGATGATGACGCAATACCAGAATCCAATGTGCTAGAGAACTTATTAAAGTACGCAAAAGATGATGTAGGTGCAGTCGGCGGGTCAGTACTAACACCACCACAGAATGAAAAGAACAACGCTACTGGAACTATTGACCGCATTGATAGCGAGCCAAATATCCAGTGGGGGCAAATTGATGGAGTGAAAGAAGTTGAACATCTACACTGCACTTTTCTGTATCGTTCTGGCGTGCACGATTATAATCTTGGTCTTTCACGGGTAGCACACCGAGAAGAGACATTATTTACATTTGGCCTGCATCAAAAAGGTTATAAGATATTAGTAGTACCAAACGCTGTTACGTGGCACCTAAAGAATCCAGAGGGTGGTATCCGCAGCGAGACAAAGCAGGAGATGTTTGAGCATGATGAACAAATTTTTAGAAATGTTCTTCGATTCAGAGCCGACACTATTGTGGTGCTTAACTGCGGTCTTGGGGATCATATTGTCTTTAGCCATGTGCTACCTAGCATTCGGAATCCTGTTGTTTTTAGCTGTTACCCTGAAATAGTACCCGGTGGTTCGATTGCAGAGGCACAGCACCTGTTTGGTGATATATATCAGTACAATATCTACGCCAGAATGGACGGATGGAAATGGAAAGATAGCTTAGAGTCAGCGTTTAGGAAGATGTATACATGATCATCATCTCACCCTACGCAAAAGCGTTGTTAAGTAAAAAGCAGAACCCAAAGAACTATCCGTATTGGAAAGAACTAATTAGCCAGATCACAGAGCCAATCATTCAAGTCGGTATTGAGGGTGAAGAGCAGCTAGTCCCTGACTTTAGAAAGAATCTACCGATCAGTGAGCTGCGTGGTCTGCTACAAGAATGTCGTACATGGATTAGCTGTGATAGTTTTTTCCAACACCTTGGCTGGGATGAGAATAAGCCGGGGATTGTTTTATGGTCCGTATCAGACCCGCTGATATTTGGACACCCAGAGAACACCAACCTATTAAAAGATCGGTCGAAGATAGCAAAAAACCAATTCCTATGGTGGGAGTTTGTAGAACACAAAAGCGACCTATTTGTAGAACCTAAAGAAATATTAGTGCACTTAAACAAGGAATAAAAAATGGCACAATCCGGCTACACGCCAATCGCCCTATATTACAGCGACATACCAACAAACACCCCCGCTGACACTGACCTTGTGCCCGGAGAGCTGGCGATCAACATCGCCGACGGTAAGGTGTACTACAAAGACGACAGCGACATAGTACAAGTACTAATCGGCACCAGTGGATACTCTGGCTACTCTGGTATCTCTGGATACTCTGGCGCAAGCGTATCTACTTCAACGCCAAACACATGGACGGCAACGCAGACCTTTAATGGCTCGTCATCCACTGAGGCCACGAAGATACTTAACATTGCCGAGCCCGCCAACGTAGTAGCCGCGGCCCCTTCTTCAACGACTAACTTCTACATTAACTCTGGCGCGGTGCAGTACTACACGTCTAACACAGCAAACAACTGGACAATCAACTTTGCCTTCTCCGCCGGTACTACACTAAACGCGGCGATGGCGACCAACGACTCCATATCGTGCACCCTAATCGTAACCCAGTCAGCCACGGCCTACTACCCCAGCGCGTTTCAGGTAGATGGCACAAGCTCTGGCGTTACAGTGAAGTGGCAGGGATCAGCACCAACAAGCGGTGACCCAAGCTCGCTAGACAGCTATACGTTTGTAATAATTAAGACGGCGTCTGCAACCTACACCATCCTAGCCACCGCAACTAAATTCTCCTAATACTATGGACCTACAACAAATATTTAACATATTCATCCCTATCGTCTGCGGAGTTCTAGGTTGGTTTTGCAGAGAACTTTGGACTGCCGTTCAAGAACTTAAAAATGACGTAGCTAAACTGCGCGAGGACCTACCATCAAAATACGTGTCAAAAGAAGACTTCAACGATCGCTGGAACGAGGTGCTCAAGGCGCTGCACCGGCTAGAGGACAAGATGGACCGCGTAGTTCAGCTCGAAAGAAAATGAGACGCGCCGCAAAGGGTGCCATGCACTCAAAAACCATGTGGTTCTCGCTGGCTCTGATGATAGTCGGCGCTGTGTATGAAAACTTCTCGTACGTGCAGAACATCATCGACCCTAAATACTACGGCACAATACTAATCTCAATCGGCATCGTCTGCGCCATCTTGCGCTTTATGACAACACTGCCGCTGGATAAAAAATGAGCTTTTTACTCTATCCGTTTTTAGTAATTATTAACCTGATTGGTGCCGTCTTAACCTTTCCTTTAGCCCTGTTCATCGTATTATTCAAAAAGGACGAGATGGGCTGGGTTAATAACGCAACCGCTAAAGCCGTTGGCCCACGCCTAATTAAACTCTTTACTTGGTTCCAGACTCCTGATAACAGCCTAGACGGTGATGCTGGTTGGGAAAAGAAACACAGCCATTCTTGGTGGTCACGGGTTCAATGGTTGTGGCGTAACCCGTTCTATGGATTTGCCGTAGTAACTTTTGATGGCTCGTCTGGCATGTCATACTCTGGCGACTTAAACTGTAGCCCTACAGAGCCGGGCCACATACTTGTTAAGGGACATGGTTTATTTCAGTGGGTCTACTACAAGAGCATTGGCTCTAAGACACTGTACTTAAACTTTGGCTGGAACATCAAGGCCCTCGTAGAACCCGGCTTCATTACGCCGGACCAGTGGCATGACAACACCGCCCTAATAAAAGACTATCCTGCAACGTTTGCCTTTTCGCCAAGGATCATATAATGTTTGGATTAAACCCATTTATTTTGTACGGAGCTATTGCGGCGATTGTTATATCGTTTGCCAGTGGTACTACACTTGGCTATAAGTGGGAAAAGTCAAACTTCAACCAATACAAACAAGAGCAGGCTGAGACGACACGCAAGCAAGAACAAGCCAACCAGACTGCCACAGACGCAATAAGGAAAAACAAAGATGAACAGATCGCTGCTATTAACTCTAAGCTGTTTGACGCTATTAGCGAGTTGCGCAAGCGCCCCAGCCGGCCAGCAACGATTACCAGCAATGGACAAAGTGGCACTGGGGCAACCCTTTACGCCGATGATGCAGAGTTTCTTATCCGGGAAGCTGCCAGAGCCGACATCATCAGGACAGCCCTCCAAGCCTGCTACAACCAATACGACCAAGTAGCCAAGTAGTATATAATCCCCAATCCAGTGGTTTGGAATAAGGAGTATTTATGAACAGATCAATTGTGGCGTTGTTGTGGGTGGTAGGCATATTTGCGGCCATCCACCTAACCGATAAATATACACACATAGAAGAGAACATCATGGCAATAGCCAAGTCGACTCTATCCTTTATAACCAAGGAAGAGGGTGTCAGATACAAGGCGTACCAGGACAGCAAGGGACTATGGACGATTGGCGTAGGCCATCTCATCAAATCCAACGAGCCACACCTAATGAAGGCCACGCTTACTCAGGAAGACGTAGATAAGCTCCTAGAAAGCGATTTAAAGTGGTGTGACGAGGCCGTAGCCAACTCGGTAAGGGTACCCCTAACACAACCTCAATACGACGCCCTATACAGCCTCTGCTTCAACATAGGAGAGACTCAGTTTAAGAAGTCTACCGTAGTAAAGCGGCTCAACGTAAATGACTACACGGGCGCGGCTGACGCAATACTGATGTGGAACAAACCAGCGGTATTAGAAAACCGCCGCAAACGCGAAAGAGCATTGTTTTTAACTGGAATCTAGGGCGTAAATGCCTGATTTTATGCATTAATGTATATAGGATCTGATCAATCCAATCAACAATTTAACCTCGAGGAATTACCATGGAAGGCTTTACTAAACTACCTAAGATGCAGCACTTTAAAGAAGGCGGCTCAGTACAAAAACAAATCGCTAACTACGAAAAACGCGAGCGCAAGACTGAAGAAAAAGCTGACATGGCCCAAGACAAAGCCGTTGTTAAAAAAGCAATCGGCATGCATGACAAACAAGAGCATCCTGGTGAAAAGACTGACCTATCCAAATTACGTAAGGGCGGCCGTGCTAAGAAAGACTGCGGAACCGTTAAAAAATACAAAGCCGGTGGCAACGTAACTAACGTATACGAAGCCAAGAAAAAATCTGGTGACTTAGATGCTATTAAAGCAGTAAAACAAATCACGCCAACCAAGGCAACTGCAGCAAGCGCCCCCGCTGTTAAACCAGCAAATACACCCGCTAAATTTTGCGGCGGCAAATCAGTTAAAAAAATGGCTGACGGTGGTATGAGTGGCCCAATGGCAGATGCTAATGCACTCTTGGATCCAATACGTGACGCTGGAACCTCATTACGTAACAATGTAATGGGCACACCAGAACAGAACCGTATTGCACAGGCTCGTATGGACATGATTGCAAAGAAAAAAGCAGCACAACAAGCCGCGCTTTTAGGTGGCTTAGGAGCTCCAATGGCAGCACAACAAGGCGCAATAGCCGCAGCACAGCCAACAGCACCTGCACCAGCACCAGCACCAGCTCCGGTTGACACCATGGGTAATACAACTGGTATGCCAATGCAAAAACGTGGTGGTAAAGTTAAAAAGGGCTGCTAATCATGCCAATTAAATCTAAGGCACAACAAGGAGCCATGTATGCTGCAGCCGAAGGTAAAAGCACTTTGGGAATTCCTAAAAAAGTTGGCAAAGAATTTGTTAAGTCGGGTTTTGCAAGTAATAACCTCCCTAAAAAAGTAATTAAACGAGCCGCTGGCCGGGGTAGATAATATGAAAGATTTTAAACAAAACACCAAGATGGCTTGTGAAGGTAAACACTATCAAGCCGGTGGCGATGTTACCATGGATGACCTTGCAACTTATGCGAAAAAAAATCCTACTGGACTTACAGCGTTTGAGAGAGCCCCACGCCCAGCTACACCAGATATTAAGTTAAATCGGGCTATGGGTGCTCCAGATAATACTGTTATGCAACCAGTGGAAATGCCTTATAGAAAACCAACTGACATGATGACTTCTCCTGTCGATGGTAAATTAAGAAAAATGGCGCCTCCACAAATACGTGGCAATTTGTTACTGCTTAAAAAAGGCGGAAAAACAAAACGCGGAAATAAAAAATAATGGCTTATAGTGGAACCACTGGCAAGACAACCATTAATGTTGACCAGTTAATATCGTACGCGTTTCGTGATGCTGGCAAGACGGCAGAAGAAATAACGCCCGAGTACATTGACGCTGGTAAGCAGGCGCTATTTTATAACCTGCAAAATCTGTCTAATATGGGTGTCAACCTGTGGCTCTTGGAGAACCAGTTGTACGGTGCGTTAACGGCCCAACAACAATTATACCTCCCAAGTACGGTCATTGATGTGCGTGAGTCTAACTGGGTCTACATCATCAACTCACAGGCATCAGAGTACTTGCCACTAGATAACCCATTAGCCCCCGCAGCGTTTGAGCAAAACTTAAACTTAGTGGCCGAGTCTACAATAGAAAAGAATTACTTAGGCCTACAGTACCAACAAGCACAGCCAGTCTTCTATGTTGGCTTTAATGGCTTTAATGATACTGGAACTACCACCACGTACAACTTTGCGTATGAAGTCAGTGATGATGGCATTAACTGGGTGTTGTCAGAGCAGTTACCAGAGACGACACTAAAAGACCGTGAGTGGGCGTACTACAACATCGCCATTACTCCAAATCACTTATACTACCGTTTACGTGAGACAGTAGCACCCACATTCGCAGTTCGGCAAATTGTATTCTCAACCAGCCAACAGGTAATTCCATTGGCACGACTTAATCGTGACGACTACTGGAATCTACCAAACAAACAATTCCCGTCCGTTCGTTCTTTACAGTACTGGTTTGATAGGACCATCGAGCCATCGATGTACCTATGGCCAGTACCAAACAACGACTTCCAAATGTTTCAGCTTGTTGTTGAAAAGCAGATGGAAGACGTTGGTTCATTAACGAACCAGATCTACGTACCAGATCGTTGGCTGCCATGCATTCAGGCACAACTATCACATAAGCTATCAATGCAGTTACCTGGCGTTGACATGCCTCGCATACAGTACCTTGAGCTGCAGGCTAATAAACTATTCCTTAACGCAAGCGAAGAAGACCGCGATAAGTCACCAATCTATTTCCAACCTAATATAAGTTACTACACAAGATGAGCGTAATAATGAACTATAATTCGCTGGTTCTTAATATCCAGCAATATATGGAAAGGAATGACCCTGACTTTATTGCGCAGATTCCTAACTTAATTGCGCTTGCAGAGTCGTCAATCGCCGCAGAACTTAAAACGTTTTTACAGTTGATCGTGGTGGAGACCAACTTAGCTGAGAACCAGACAGTACTTAACAAACCATCTCGCTGGCGCAAGACGGTCAGCATGAAGGTAAACGGTCAGCCTATACTGTTGCGTAGCCAAGACTATGTGTCTCAGTACTTATCCGAATCTACCGCTGGTGTACCTAAGTATTACGCCGACTACGACTACAGCAACTGGAACTTTGCACCGTTACCAGATACATCATACCCAGTTGAAATTATTTATTATGCTGAGATTCAGCCGTTAGACGAAACTAATCAACAAAATCTGTGGACTGCAATAGCACCACAGGCAATGCTATACGGAGCATTACTCCAAGCTCAGGGCTACTTAAAGGCATTGGATAAGTTGCCAGTATGGAAACAATACTATACAGACTCAATTGCAGCGCTCAAAAAAGAAGATAACTCTCGCCGCATTGATAGAAATACTACGGTTCAGGAACCTTAAAACATGACAACTCCAGTTTACGTATCCCCATTTACAGGCACTGTTGTTACCCCAACAGATGTATCCTATTTCGCCCTTGAGTTTAGTACAGATCAGCAACTTTACTGGCCCGCTACTGTCAATCCACCACAAGTGCCGGCAGCACGTATTATTGACTGCACCCCAACTGCTGGTAGTTTAACTATTGCGTTACCTGCAGGCAATCAAGGTACTGTCGGTGCTGATATTTTATTTCGTAATTTAGGCGCCTATGATATTGTTATTACTGATTTTACTGGTGGTGGGTCTTTTACTTTAGCTGTTGGTTTAGCTAAGTATGTATACCTTAGCGACAACTCTACTGAAGCTGGTATTTGGCAAAATGTAACATTCGGCGCAGGTACATCAGTTGCTGACGCAGCAACACTGGCTGGCGCTGGACTAACTACCGTTAGCGGTAAGTTAGCTACGACACAGAACATTGTTGATATAACAGCAACTCCCGTCGTTAACGACGCAAGCCGTGCCGCTACATTTGTGTGGAGTGCGGGTGCTGGAACATTTAACTTACCAAACATTTTCACACTATCCCCTGGATGGTACATTGGCTTTAGGAATGCTGGTAGTGGGTCACTAAGCATTATCCCCGTATCACCGGCGTTGATTAACGGTGTGTCTTCTATTGTAGTAAACCCAGGCGATTCTGGCTTTATTTTTTATGATATTGGAACTGGCGGTTTTATTACCGTTGGATTAACAGCGCCATCAAGTTCTGCGTTTACTGCTGAGACGTTTGACGTTGATGCTATCACTGGTAACACACTAGACTTAGTATCGTATGCCCCAATTATCCAGACATACATTGCACAAACTGGTACTAGGACACAGACACTTAACGTAGTCCTTCCTGCGATTACCCAGATTTATGTCTGGTCTAATAACACAAACCAAGTGGGCTATGACATAACGTTTCAGATTACTGGTAGCTCACAGCCTCCGATAGCTATACCAACAGGTGCGATTGTTACAGTACTTAGTGACGGAACAAACTTGTTCTTGCTAAACCAAGGTACAACGGGTGTTTATTACGCAGCAGATGGCACAGCCGCTGCTCCAGCGTTTTCGTTTAATAGTGATACCTCCACTGGTATGTATTTAGCTGGTACTGGAGTACTAGGATTGTCTGCCAATGGCACAGAGTTAATTGACATTGATGGGTCAAATGCACTACAACCATATGTTAACGTTAAGGCGACACTGAACGCACAGTTAATATCAGGCGGGAAGTTCTAATGGCAGCTGATAATATTGCACAAGATACCACGCAATATACTCAGATTTTTTCCCTAGCTATCCCGCCAGGGATTAAACGAGATGGTACTATATTTCAAGCCGATCAGTTTACTGATGGTGTATGGTGCCGTTTTCAGCGTGGTGATCCCAAGAAAATAGGCGGATATCGTACGCTATTCAGTAGCTTTACCGGTATCTACCGTGGCATGATTGCACAACCATACCAAGGCGTTAACTACATTTTTGCTGGTAACGCATTCGGGTTAGATGCGTTCACTACCGGTACAACCATTGGGTCAGGTAGTGGACCCTTTACGGTTAGCATATTACCGGGTCAAGTTACTGTCCCTGTAGCATCCTATTCATCGCCAGACTTTGATATTGTTGGTGATGCTACGTCAGCGTTTACAGCTGGTGTTAAGGTTATATTTGATCAAACAAATTCGGCTACAGTATACGAGGTACAATCTTCCACATTTACCACACCAAATACAACGGTAACGTTAACGGCTAGTTTTTCTGAGACACCAGACTACGTATACATTGATAACGCGCCTGTGTTTGAACCAGACTTGTTAGATGGTCCATACCGAAACCTGTGGCAGTTTGACGTACAGTTTAGTCCATTGGGGGGTAATCTATCCGTATTTGCGCACCCAGGTAAAAACTTAGCAAACATTGATAACGGTGTAAAGAGCCAAGTATTAGTTGGTGCTATTACACCTGTTTCTGGTAATCAGTGGACATTTTCAGGTTTATCAGACAGCATGGGGCAAAACCCAACGTATACGCCAGTATCAGTTGACGGCGGTATTTGTGTGCTATACCCATTTATCTTTGTGTATGGATCAAACGGGTATATAGCCAATAACAACGTTGATCTGTCATCGACCGCGTACAGCCTCAGAAACTTCTATGATTGGAACGGCCCACTAGCCAACCAAACAAACGTAGCAGCGTCTAAGATTGTAAAGGGAACCACTGTACGTGGCGGTACTAATGCGCCATCGGGGCTATTTTGGGCAACGGACAGCTTGATACGTGTATCGTTTACTGGCGCTGCACCGCTTTATTGGCGCTATGATATTATCTCTAGTCAAATATCTATTATGTCGTCTAGCTCAGTCGTTGAGATGGATGGCACATCTTTTTGGATGGGTGTTGACCGTTTTTACTTGTACAATGGCTCTGTAGCAGTACTACCAAATGACAAGAACGTAAACTACTTATTTAACAATTTAAACTACGAACAGCGTCAAAAGGTGTGGGCTACTAAGATACCACGCTACAACGAGATCTGGTTCTTTTACCCCCGTGGCACTAACACCGAGTGCACCGACGCAATTATTTACAACGTAAAAGACAAGCTGTGGTATGACGCTGGTCAGGCAGAAGGCGCAAGACGCTCATGTGGATACACCACAGAGATCTTCCCTACACCAATTTGGGCTGGGTGGGACTATGATCCCTTGTTCCATAACGCACAGCCTATTATAACGCCTCCCCCATCAGAAGATCCAATTGACGAAAACACTCAATTTTATTTAGATGGCGATCAAACACCGTTACTTAGCCCCGGTGATGCGTTTTCATTTAGTAATAATAAAAACGCGCCAGTCTTTATCATAGCATCTAGTATCCATATCTTTAACACGACTATTGGTACACCTGGTGTTACGTTAATTACCTCCACAACATCATTTACCAGTGTTCCCTCTGTTGGCACATTGGTTTATAGCCTAGATGGTGGATATACTATTTGGCAGCATGAATTTGGTCAAAATAAAATAAGCGTTAATGGTGAAACTGCCGTATACTCTAGCATAACAACAAGCGACATTAGCTGGTTGACAGGCAGTCCAAGTCAAGATGCACTGCAAGGTATTAATCGTCGTATGCACTTGCGTCGTGTTGAGCCAAACTTTATACAAACTGGTATTATGTCTTTAACCATACTAGGTCGTAAGTTTGCTGGTGGTCAATATGAAGAAAATTCTGGCCCATACTTTTTTACGCAAGATACGGGTAAAATTGACTTGCGAGTTGAGCATAGATTGGTTAGACTGCAGTTCATATCTAATACTTTAAATGGCAACTTTGAGATGGGTCGTAATTTAATCACCGCAGAATTTGGTGACGAAAGACCGTAGTGATACAAGATTTTTTTCCGTTTGAACCGGCGTACATGAGTTGGGAAGATTACAACGGTAACCTAGTAATGTACTACGGCAAGGAACCCCTGGGGCAGTACCCAGAAGAAGAGTGGATGATAGCCGCCGCGCAAGTAGCCCAATTAGCAACATTTGCAAACTATCCAGTTCCTAACCCAGAGTTGTACACCGAATGGCAGGAATGGGCTAGAGACTTTACACAGATTATAAACGGTCCTAGTTCATAAAAAGGGCGCAATATGCGCTTTTGTTGCATTAATATAGGTATAACAATCAAGCATTAAGAAGGCTAATAAATGGGTTGGGTAGACAGCGGAGACAGTGCAACTTGGGTAGATGACGCGCCTGCAGAAAGCTCTGTAACGGTCGAACCCGCACCTCCTGAATTTAACAATGCCCCAGCTGCACCTGCACCTGATCAGGGCCCCGCACCAAGTGCTCCTTTAGATTTAAATCGGGACAATGGTAACCCTCCTCCAGATCAAGGTGGTGGTGGCGGTGTTGACCAAAGTGCATTGGAACAGATGTACCAACAGTATTTAGGCCGTGGTGTTGATCCATCTGGTGCCTCTACTTGGGCCGGTCAAGACTACAACACAGTACTTCAAGGTATTTTAGGTAGTGGTGAATATGCTAGTACTCATGGCGGTGGTGGCAGTAATCCAACGCCAGTTCAGAACGGGCCACAGGGTGGTGGTGGTGGTGTTGATCAAGCCACGGTGGACCAGCTGTACCATCAATATTTAAACCGTGGCGTTGACCCCTCTGGTGCCGATACTTGGACTGGGAAAAGTTTAGCAGAAGTCACTGCGGGCCTTACTGGTAGTGCAGAATATGCTAGTACTCACGGTGGCGCCCCGAATGCTACACCAATAGATACAATAGACGCTTTGTACCAGCAATATTTAGGTCGAAATGCTGACCCAACGGGTAAAGCTAATTTTGCTGGACAAACACCAGATCAAATTGCGGCTGGTCTTATAGCTAGTGCAGAGTACCAATCAAAGAATACTCCAGAAGATCCAAGCCAGTGGATACCACAAGTTGTTTCACAGACATATGACGCCAATGGTGAAAGAATTAATACATACCAATACATTGACCAAAAAACTGGCAACGTATACGATAGCCAAAGTGCAGATGCCAAACTTTTATTAGCAGGAACAGCTGCCCGTGATACATACATTGAAAAATTAAATTTAGACGCAACAGACAAACAAAGTCTATATAATTTAAAAGCAACAGATCCTAATAAATATTACGATACAGTTGCCCAACAATTAAAAGACCAAGTATTTACTAATTACACTACAAATGCTAATTATGATACTGATTTAAAGGCACTTGATTCTCTTGCGGCCATCGCTCCACAAGCATACTACAAAGCAGAATTAGATTTTTTAGGTAAACAAGTTGGTTGGCAGACTGGACAAAATACTAGTGAAAGAGCTGCACCTGTCATAGAGCAAATTAAAGCAATAGCTCCTGCTGCGCAACAATCTGGTATTAGTGTTGATGATATTAACTCAATTGTTAATAAAGCCGCTGTAGAAGCTAACGTTCAAAATCAGAAAATGATTGCTAATAACGCAGCTAACGGTGGTAGTGGATTTAATTTTGCCAAAGATGTTCAACCGGGTCTTGCATTTGTCGGTATAGCCGTAGCAACAGTTATGTCAGGCGGAGCAGCGTCTGGATTACTTGCAACAGAACTTCTAGGTGGCGCAGCTGCCGCAGCTGCAGCTACTGCAGGTGAGGTTGCTGCAGCCACAATTGCTAGTACTTCTATTATCGGCGCTGGCATGGGTGCAATAACCTCTGCAGCGTATGGTGGTGATGTTGCACAAGGTGCTCTGAAAGGAGCAATTAGTGGCGCAGTTAGTGGTTCGGTATCACAGTTAGGTGTTGCATCTGGCTTGTTTGGCTCAGAAACAATTGCAAATGTTGCAAACACTATAGGTTTAGATCCAGATAAGTTAGCCAAAATTGTTGTGAATACAGCGGCTATGACACTTGCCGGTGTGGCTACAGGTACTGTTAATAGTCAAAATTTCCTTCAAGTACTGGGAACTAGTTTAGCTGCTTCAGGTGTTGGGGCCTATGCTGGAACATTAGTAGAAAAA